>UMAP01060508.1_pt1 | contig 10213 bp, 6 predicted proteins | sample 1963731 | NCBI WGS metagenome assembly UMAP01 (sample SAMEA4835918, study PRJEB28245) | human gut metagenome | biome: gut microbiome; material: fecal sample | place: Denmark | collected 2008 | reverse complement strand
AGTGGCTGTCGGCGCACTTGTAAGACAGGTTTTAAAACCGTTTGGAATAGAATTTTTAAGCCATGTTAAGCGAATAGGTGAGGTTGAAGATACAGCCGATTTTACTGCGGCAGATTTCTTTGAAAAAGTACAAAATTCACCTGTTGGGTTTGACGATGAAAATGCCGCTCAAAAGGCTATGGAATACATAGACAAAATTAAGTCGAGCGGTGAAAGCGTAGGCGGAATAGTGGAAACTATCGTAAAAGGTGTGCCTGCCGGGTTGGGAAGTTATGTTCATTACGACAGAAAACTTGACGCAAACCTTGCTTTCGGTGTTATGAGTGTACAGGCTATCAAGGGCGTTGAAATCGGTATGGGCTTCGGTGTGAGCGAAATACCGGGTTCAAAGGTACATGATGAAATCGAATATTCGGACGACTTCCACAGACTTACCAACAATGCCGGCGGTATTGAGGGCGGTATGTCAAACGGCGAGCCGATTATTGTTAAGGCGGCAATGAAACCGATACCTACTTTGTATAATCCGCTTAGAACAGTCAATATTGACGATAAATCGGAGCATAAGGCAACTGTCGAACGTTCCGATGTGTGTGCTGTACCGGCTTGTTCGGTTGTCGTTGAGGCGGTAATCGCATTTGAAATCGCAAAGGCGTTTTTGGATAAATTCAGCGGTGACTGTATGGCTGACGTAAAGGCATATTACGATGTATATATGAACAGAATTAAGAATTTCTAAAATCAAACGTAGGGCAAATAAACCATGAGAGGTGGTGAGGGATTTTTGACCGAAAATGATTTGATTAAAAAGTGTAAAAAAGGTAGCCGAGAAGCTTTTAGTATATTAGTTTCAAATTACCAACAGCAAGTTATAAATATCGCTTACGGAATGCTTTCAAATCAAGAGGATGCATATGACGCGGCACAGGAGGTATTCGTAAGGGTGTATAAAAGTATAGAGTCATTTAAGGAGCAATCTTCCTTTACCACGTGGCTTTATAGGATAACTAAGAATGTTTGCTCTGATATTCTGAGAAAACGTCAGAAACATTCGGGTGTAATAAGTATTAATCAGGCGATTGACGAAAAGAAAGATATGGATATTAGGGACGAAAGTCCTACACCGGAAGAAAATATGGAAATATCGGAACGTCAGAGAGCTGTACGTGAGGCGATAAGCGAACTCAAAGAAGAATACAGAACTGTAATAACACTATGCGATATTGAGGGATTGAGTTACGATTACATAGCTGAGGTACTCGGAATACCGTCGGGAACGGTTAAGTCGCGAATTAATCGTGCGAGAAGTGCATTAAAGAAAAATTTAATGAATAAACGGGAACTTTTTTGATATTTCTTACGTCTAATATATTGTAAAAAGAAATTAATGAAAATTTAAAGAAAGGGGGAGTAAAAATGAATTGTGATAAATTTAACGAATGCTTGGACAACTATGAAAATTTGAGTGACGAAACAAAGCAGAAAATGGATAAACACGCATTGGAATGTGCAAATTGCAAAAGTGAACTTGAATTTATGCGTTCAATTATTTCAACGGCTAAATCTCTCCCTGACATAAATGTTCCTGTGGATTTTATGGAGAAATTAAATGTCCGCATAGATGAAGAGGAAAAGAAAAAAGCACGAATAACAAGACGTGTAATGCGTAATGTTCGCCGTAATTGGAAACAGTATACTGCGGCAGCGGCTTGCTTTGCGTTGGTAGCTGTTGTAACGGCTAACAGCAATATGTTCGTCGATAAGATGAACGGAAATGATGACGGTGTTATTCAAGAGGAAACAGTCGTGACTGACAGTGACGGAAATACTGCCGTAAGTACGACAGCACCGAAAGTGGATGCTCAAGACAATGCGGAAGAAAATCAACCGACAGTATTTGAAGAAACGGTTGAAAACACTATTCCCGAAAATAAAACAGCGAAAAGTACATCATCGCTTGCAACGGCAAAGCCACAAACAAGTACGAGTACAAATTCGATAAAAAGCAGTGTGGTTGCAAACAACAGCAGATCTACATCTGCTCCGTCTGTAAGTCCAAAGGTACAAAATAATGCTGTACCGTCTGTTTCTGCAGAACCTGCAAAGTCGGAAGAAGGTGCGGTTTCGCAGAAAACAACTGCTGAGGTTGCTGATAATTCAAACGATATTCAAGCTTATTCACAAGATGACGGAACAACGATTGCAAGTATTGATGTTCAGTCGGACGATTATCCCGTATATGACGGAACTGCTGACAATATCAATAATTCAAGAACAGTAAAATCAAGTGTCGAAGATGATTATTCGCTTGCGGGCGGAGCTCAAATCGCATACGGCAGATACTATAAGTTGGATAAAGACGGCAATCCGATTGAAGACTCCGAAGAAAATAAACCTATCGGTTCAATCGTAATTTCCGCAAAGGACGCAGACGAGGCGTTAAGCGTTATAAGACAATATTCATACGATGAAGACGGTGAATTTTACACAACGAGTTCTGACAGATTGACGTCAATGCTTTCAGTATTATCCGTTCAGGGAATCGGTTACAGTAACTATACACCTGCTTATGAGGGTGAAGTAACATTTAAACTTGTTATAAGTTAATATAAATGCCTTTCACGACAGCATTATCTGTTGTGGAGGGCATTTTTGTTTGGAAAAACAGAACAAAAAAATCGGACTGTCAGTCCGATTTTTTGATATGTCTAAGAAAGATATGTCTAAGAAATAAGTTGTTTTAAAACGCCGAATGATAAAAGCGACATTATAAGTCCTGCAGTAAGTACACCTAAAAAGATAAACAAAAGTGATTTTTTAGGTTTCATACCGAATAATACTGCGATAAGACTTCCTGTCCAAGCACCTGTACCCGGCAGCGGAATGGCTACAAAAAGGAATAAGCCGAGATAGCCGTATTTTTCGATTTGAGCCGATTTTGAAAGTGCTTTCTTTTCAAGCCAATCGGGAATTTTGTGAAAGCGTTTACTTTTTTTCATCCACGCAAATATTTTTTCAATAAACAGCAATATGAACGGTATCGGAAGCATATTACCCAGTACTGCGGCAATGTATGATGGGAAGAAACTCATTTTCATAAGTCCTGCCGCAAGAATACTTCCTCTAAGCTCCAACAACGGTACCATTGATACAAGAAAAACAATTAATTCCTTTGATATTTTTCCTGAAAGTGCTGTGACAATAGATTGTACAATAGAATCCATAAAACTTCTCCTTAAAATAAAAATTACAGAATTCATTATACACTATATTTTTCTAAAATGCAATTATTACTATATCAAATTAATGTAAAATCTTTGAAATTTGTTTGTATAGTACGAATGTTATGATTGATAACAACAGTGCTTTTATTAAATTAAACGGAATTGCTCCGTATAAAACATATCCCAAAGTGTTTGTTATAAGCGGATTAGCCTTGCCGCAAAGCGATATAATTTGCTCCATAGGCATAACGTTTGTATAGAACGGTATCAAGATAAAGTAGTTTGCAAGTCCGCCTACGATTGCCATTGCTATTGCACCGAGAACAAGACCTAAAACCGCGCCTTTTCTTGTTTTGATACGCTTGTAAATAAGTGATGAAACAAGTACAAGTGAACCGCTTGCAAGGAAGTCGGCAAGTTCACCGACACCGCCTGTGTCTGTTCTTAGTAAATGTAGAGCCGCTTTGATGAATGCTATCGCAATACCCGTAACAGGACCGTATGCAAATCCGCCTATCAAAGCAGGTAAAGTTGAAAAATCAAACTTTAGAAACGGCGGCATAAACGGGATAGGAAATTCTAAAATCTGCATAAGTACAATAGATATACCCGACAGTATTCCTACACTTGCGATAAATTTCGGTGTAAACCTTGTTTTGTTTTGAACATTGTTGATTGCTTCCATAATTAAAAAGCCTCCTAAAAATTTATTTTGTATCTTTAGGAAAAGTTCTTCGCATAAATTTTGTCTTGACGCTATGAATGGGAAATAAAAAAGCCCCATAGCATAGCTACAGGGCAAACCATACACAAAAAAACATCTTCTTCCGTCCGGACTTTAACCGTCGGTTTTGGAATTTCACCAAATCAGCCTACTGTACTGAGTAGGGTCGTGGACTTTAACCACCGGTAGGGAATCACACCCTGCCCTGAAGATACACTCATTTATATTATACACGTTTTTTTCAATTTTGCAACTGTTTTTTTGAAATTTATCGGTTTGCCTACTCTGAAAATACTCAAAAATCACATTGTAAAATGTGATTTCGTGGTTTGTTGACAGGTTCAAACAGCAATGCTCTGTAACAAAAATGTAATGTCGAAAAGGAAGAAAAATACTCAAAAATTATTGCATCGTACATCAGTGTACGGTGTATAATTTAAGTATGAATAGATACATAAATATAATAAATTCTTTAGAAAATATTTTTGTGGGAATAATATAATTTCAGGAGGGAAAAATCATGAAATCTAAAAAATTATTATCAATCATACTGGCGTTGGCAATGATGTTCTCTGTGTTGCCTGCAAGTACCGTTTTGGTATATGCCGATGTAATTACGGAAACAATTTCCGCAGACACAACATGGAATGACGGTGATACGGTAGGCGGTGTTACAATATCAGGCGGAACCGTGACAATAAACGGTGATGTCGGTATCACGGCGGCAATTACTATCAAAGGCGATGTTACATTCACGGGCGGCGGAACGCTTAACAGAATGAGTACATCGGGAAATTTGATAAAAGTTGAAAGCGGAAGTCTTACACTTGGCAATGTTACAATAGACGGTAACGACGTGATAATTTCTGACAGTGGAGCGGTAGCTGCGATTAATATGGCCGACGGTACTGTTATAATGAATGATGGGGCAAAGATTACAAATCATAAAAGAACCAGCGGTTATGGACCTGCAGTTTATATGGCCGGCGGTAATTTTAAAATGAAGGGCGGCACAATTTCGGGTTGCGAAAGCAGAAATTACGGTGGTGCTATATATTTAGATGGCGGTAGCTTTGAAATGAACGGCGGTATTATTGAAAATAATAAGACGACACTTTCAAATGCCGGATATGGTGGAGGAGCGTTTTATGTAAGAGATGCTACTCTTATTATAAATGACGGTCTTATACAAAATAATTCGTCAAATTCCGGTGGCGCAATATATAATACATCATTCGGTACAACGATAATAAACGGCGGTGTGATAAAGGGTAACACTGCGGTAGGCGATTCACCAAGTGGTTCTGCAATTTTTCATAGTTGTAAAACAACAGGAGAGGCTACATTGCAAATAGGCGGTAATGCAAATATTAATGTAGGAAATGATATTTATTTGATGTCAAATACCTCTGCTACTAAATATGTTGAAATAACTTCTTCAATAAAAAATCCGTTAATACTTACGGTAGAGGGCGAATCAGAAGGCAGAGTTATTGCTGATGCGGCAGACGGTGTTGTGCTTACATACAATGATATGGCAAAGATTAGACTTAGCAACAGCTCTTACGCATTGAAACTTGAAGATAATAAAATAAAGCTTACTCAAACATCAAGCGGAGTAACAACATTTCCTGTTTATCTCGGTTATGACGCAAACAACGGTACAAATGCACCGGACGGTAGCAGTGCCGAAATAGTTGCGGGCGACAGTGCAACTTTTACAATAAGTGACAGTGTACCGACAAGAGCAGGATATGATTTTCTTGGTTGGGCGACAAATAAAGACGCAACATCAGCAGAATACAGTTCGGGTGGCAGTATTACAATAAGTTCCAATACAACGCTATATGCAGTTTGGAAAAAAATATCGACTTTTGAAACAAATGAATTTACACAACCGCTAGCAATAACAGGTTGGACATACGGTGAAACAGCAAATACACCGACAGCAGTGGCAAAATACGGAACAATAAAATATACATATTCAAATACGGCAGACGGAACGTATACCGAAAAAGTCCCGACAAATGCAGGTACACATTATGTAAAAGCAACAGTCGAAGAAACAGCAGACTATTCAGGACTTGAAAGTAATGCTTTTGAATTTGTGATAAAAAAGAAAACACTTACAAATGACAACATAACAGACATTGCAGATCAAACATATACAGGGGGAGAAATAAAACCTGCTATTGAAGTTAAGGACGGAGATAAAACTCTTGTACTTGATACGGATTATACGGTAACATATGACAACAATACAAATGCGTCTGATGAGGCAAAAGTTACGGTTGAGATAATTTCAAACAACTATGCCGGAACACTTGAAAAAACATTTACAATATTGCCGAAAACAATAAATACAGCAATAACACAACTAACTGCACCTGTTAAAAATGAAGTACCGCAGACAGAAATAGAAACAGACGAATATACAGCAACGGTAGTTTGGTCACCGGGAGTTACAGAAAAGTTTGTATATAATACGGTTTACACAGCAACAATAACAATCACACCGAAAACAAATTATACTGTAAAAGGCATTGCGGAAAACGGTTATACCGTAAGCGGTGCAGAAACAGTCACAAATGAGGCAGACTCTGCTACGGTAACAGTAGTATATTCTGCAACGGAAAACAAAAACAGTAATGAATTTACACAACCGCTTGCAATAACAGGTTGGACATACGGTGAAAAAGCAAATACACCGACAGCAGTGGCGAAATACGGAACAATAAAATATACATATTCAAATACGGCAGACGGAACGTATACCGAAGAAGTTCCGACAAATGCAGGCACATATTACGTAAAAGCAACGGTTGAAGAAACAGATAAGTATACAGGGCTTGAAAGTGACGCAGTTGAATTTCTAATAGGAAAGAAAATACTTACAAATGACAACATAACAAAAATAGCAGACCAAACATATACAGGTGAGGAGATTAAACCTGTTATTGAGGTCAAAGATGGGGATAAAATTCTTGTACTTGATACAGATTATACAGTGGCATATGAAAAAAATATAAACGCATCGGAAGAGGCAAAAGCTAAAGTTGAGATGATTTCAAATAATTATGAAGGAACACTTGAAAAATTATTTACAATATTGCCGAAAACAATAAATACAGCAATAACATTAACTGCACCTGTTAAAAATGAAGTACCGCAGACAGAAATGGAAACAGACGAATATACAGCAACGGTAGCTTGGTCACCGGAAGTTACGGATAAATTCGGATATAGTACGGTTTATACCGCAACAATAACAATTACACCGAAAGTAAATTATACTGTAAAAGGAATTGCAGAAAACGGTTATACCGTAAGCGGTGCACAAACAGTTACAAATGAGGCAGACTCTGCGACAATAACTGCTGTATATGCGGCAACCGGTAGTAAGAGCAGTGGCGGTAGCGGCAGAACAAAACGTTATACAGTTTCGTTTAACACAAACGGCGGTAATAAGATAACGAGTCAGACTGTTGCAAAAGATAATTCAGCCAAAGAACCGACTGCTCCGATAAAAGAAAACTTTGAATTTGCGGGATGGTATACTGATAAGGAACTTACAACAAAGTACGATTTTACGGAAAAAGTAACAAAAAGTTTTACACTTTACGCAAAGTGGACTGAACAGAAACAGGAAAACGGCGGAAGTGAAGATGTCGTAAATAATAATAGCGGAAATGAAAATAAAGAAAGTTCAAATACAATAGTTTTGACAATCGATGAACATGACGCACTCGTTTACGGAACAACAAAGACAAATGATGTTGCTCCAAAGGTTGTGAATGACCGTACAATGTTGCCTGCTCGTTTTATTGCGGAAAATCTTGGCGCAACAGTTGAATGGGACGGTGAAAAACAACTTGTAACAATCACAGGTAAGAATGAAAAACAAGAGGATGTAACAATTCTTATCACAATCGGCTCGGATTATGCAAAAGTAAACGGTGAGGACGTTAAACTCGATAGTCCTGCTTTTGTTGAAAACGACCGTACATATACACCGATACGTTTCATCTCGGAAAATCTGGGTGCAACGGTTGAGTGGAATGAAACAGAACAAACTGTTACAATTCAAAGAGTTAAATAAATAAGAAATAGCAGCTGATTTTTCAGCTGCTATTTTAATGTTGAAATATCTTACAATGAATGAGGTGACAATGCAATGTCAAGCACTTGCTGAACAGTGAGTGCTTTTTGTATGAAATAAATAAAAAAAGCGATAACCGAAGTTATCGCTTTAATTGGTACAGACAACGCACACCTTAATCTAAACAATACAAAATTGTGGGTATGTGTTGTTGTATATCGTGCAGTTAAATTTGTTGCAGGACTTATGAAAATCAAGATTTGATAAGGAGTAAATGACTATGGGTTTGACAGATACAATAAGAAATAAGGTAAACAGCCTTTTTAATTTCGATTCACAACAACAGAGTAATCAATTAAAAAACAAAATTGATACATTGTACGGAAAGCAAAACACGACAACGGCACCGAACATAAATGGTTATTCTAATGAGCTAAGCGAAAGCGACTTTGCGGTAAAAGAAAAAAAACGGAGAGTACGGAACAAGAAACGGTATTACATACGGTCATTTTGGAATGCACACAAATTCAAAAGGTGGTATAATCATTACATATTTACCGATAGGAAAAGCGGTAGCAGTTGTACCTGACAGACAACAAGCTGACAAATTTGTGATTGAAGCAGAAAAAAGCACAAAGAAATATCTGCTTTATTTATACAAAACCGAAAACGGTGAAATTGCAGTCGGCGGTGATGTTAATTCTTTTATGAACGTGATAAAGAATATACAAAGTGATATTGAGGATAAATATACCGCAGATGATGTTCAAAGTAATGAGACTCAAAACAACGATAGTGTCACAGAGAATTATAACACAGTCCAAACAAATGATAACACAGCTCAAACGACAGAGACAGAGCAAAAGGAACAGCATACCGAGAGCGTATCTGATGATAATGCTATATCAAAGGTTACACTTGCACCATTGACAGGCTCGCAAAAACAAATTAATTGGGCAGAAGCCATAAGAAAAGATTTCTACGATAAGTGGGTACATAGAGCAAAAATACCCGAAGAATTTGATTTTCTAAATTATATTTTCCAAACTAAAACGGACAGTTCGGAATGGATTGACAACGAAAGCCGTTCTTCACAAACAAAATGGTTGAGAGAAATACACGAAGAATATCAAAAATTAAAAAGCGGTATGATAGATAATTTAAGCAACGACGTACCAAACAATGATGTACAGAATAATTCAAGAGCCGTAAATAACGAGCCACTCGCTGACAAGTGTAGTGTCATAAAAACACAACATACAAAAACAGGTGAGGACTTATGGGTTGTCGAATTAAAGGATAAGATTTCAGCAGATGAATATAAGAAATTAAATACTAAAGTAAAGGAAGTCGGCGGTTATTATTCAAGATATGCAAAAACACCCGACGGCAAACCGATACCGGGTTTTATTTTTAAAAGTGAACCAACAGAAGAAGTTTTTGATGTGTTTAATGATTTCTTTGGAACCACAGGCACTTTAAAAGAAACAGATGATGTACAAGCAGATGAAAATATCAAAGATAGTCAATCAACAAATAATAATACAGAAAGCGACGAAGAAAACGTTTCAGAAAACAATAAAACTGTATTGAACAGCCAATCCGAAAATGATACAATAAAAGAGAAACCTGACTTGGAAATCGGCGATGTAATCGAGTATGATGGCAGGCAATGGGAAGTTACACAAACAGGCTTAAATATGAGTTTTAAAAACCTTGATAAGAGTGACAGTAAACAGACGTTCTCTCATATCGGCGGTATGGAAAACTTTAAGCAAACACACGATTACAAGATGATTTCAAAAGCAGATAATCAAGAAAACGGAGGTAAAGAAAATGGCATATCGCAACAAGGAGTATTGGACGGAAAAGGTAGAAATGATGATAGAGGACTACACGCCCGAACTAAAGCAGAATTGACAGAGTTCATACGTCACATAGCGACGATAGCAACGAAGGACTGCAAAAATCAGTTGGAAACGAAAGAAACAGACCCGATGTCAGAGATGATAGCGAGGGAATACACGGAGGAACTGATAAAAGAGAAACTACATCAGAAACTAAAGGAGTATCATACTCTGTTTTTGACTAACTTTTGACTCAAATCTGACTAACAGACTAATAAAAAAGTATAACATTTTATCACATTGATTTTATTTATAAAAA
>UMAP01046738.1_pt1 | contig 10250 bp, 3 predicted proteins | sample 1963731 | NCBI WGS metagenome assembly UMAP01 (sample SAMEA4835918, study PRJEB28245) | human gut metagenome | biome: gut microbiome; material: fecal sample | place: Denmark | collected 2008 | reverse complement strand
TAGTGGCTACACTCACAACAGCTCCTGCGATTGCCACAATAGTCTGTGTATCCAAACCAAACATTGTTGTTCCTCCCGATGTTTTATCTGGGAATAATGATACCATGACATAGACGGAAAAGTAAATAATTAGTGGTAGCAAGCCTTTTAATATCTCAAGCATATACTATTTCCCTTTTTCCTTTAATATGCAAAAAAACACCTGCGGTTTCCCGCAGGTGCTAAAAATAAACCTAAATGTTAGATTCTTTTTCTCTTCTTAATGACATATACAACGCCGCTGACACAAAATACAACCGCTGCTCCAATCAATACCATAAAGATGATATCGCTTGTCTTAACAGTCTTTGATGTGCCATTGCTTCCACCATTGGAGGAAGTTCCGCTGCCACTGTTTCCACTGCTCTTTCCGGAAGATTTCTTTGGTGTGGATTTCTTCGGAGTAGCTTTTGTAACTTTGACAGTCTTCGTGGATTTTCCTGGCTTTGTATTATCGGAAGTTGCCGTTGCCACGTTCTTTACATTCTTTCCAGCAAGGGATGCATCTTTGAAAGTTACTTTATAAGTTACTTTCATGGATTTTTCACCCTCTAAGTTGGATTTTGTCTTAACGGTAAATCCGTTCTTTGTCATCTTGATCGTAGCTTTTTTGATTTCTTTTCCATCTGGACCAGTAACCTTAATGCTCTTTTCATCAATGACAGTTCCCGTTGTCTGTAAGGCATCTTTGATGACTACATTCTTTGCAACAGTACCTTTACGGTCGTTTGTTACAGTGATAGTGTACTGTCCCTGCCCGCCTACTTTGTAAGAATCTTTATCAGATGTCTTTTTCACTACTAAACGAGGGTCCGTACCCTTATCAACGTCAACTTCATGGTCAGTTGTTACTTCACCAGTATCAGCTTTACCAATTGCGATATTTTTCACTTTCTTGCCTACAAGGGACTTGGAAGTGAACTTAACGTCGTAATTAACAGTAAAGGATTCATCTTTTGCAAGATTCATACCAGTTTTAATAGTGTATGATGTTTTTGTAGTTGCAATCTGGACAGATTTTGTGATGTCTGTACCCTTTGTATCCAATACTTTGATCGTATCAGAAAGGATTTCAGCACCTTCTGTCTGTAAGGCATCTTCAATGATGACGTTCTTTGCTTCAGCATTTTCTTTTGTCTGGCTGAGTTTTACAGTATAGTGACCTGTTTCGCCAACACCATAAACGTTTTTATCAGATGTTTTTTCGATAGCCATTTCCGGACCATCTACTGTAACTTCTTTTTCTGTCTCTACCCAATCAGATGTTGGGTGTTTTACTTCGTTTGTTGGTACGAAGCTATCAGGTGTCCATGAAGAAGGATCTTTTGGATTCTCCTTATCTGCTTTCTTTACAAGTGCAACATTTGTGATTACATCATCATCTGTTACAGTATCAGCTACCTTTACTTTAAAGGAAACGCTCTCTGACGCTCCAGCTGCTACGCTTGGAACAGTGAAAGATACATAAGATTTTCCGCTGATCTCGACTAATTTACCGCCAGAACCTTCAACATAAGTTGTTTTGTCTGGTACAGCATCCAGAACGAGGACGTTTTTCTTTTCCTCATTAGAAGTATTTGTTACTTCAATATTGTATGTGATCTCGTCTCCGGCTTTAACCTGTGTACCGGAAGCTGGCTCGGCACTCTTTAATGCAGTGAGTCCGTCTTCTACAGTAACCGGTGTTACATCGTTGTCTGTTTTTGCAGATGCGTTGTCCGCTTTTGCTTTTGCGATGTTCTTTACAGCCTGTCCTGCTAAAGAGCCATCTTTGAACAATACATCATATGTCACAGTAAATGTCTCGCCAAAGGCAAGGTCTCTTCCTGTCTCGATCGTGTAACCAGATGTATCCTTTGTGATGTTATCTACTTTATTTGTGATGTCTTTTCCGTTTGTATCTACAATCTTGATTGTAGCTGTCTGGATCTCAGCACCTTTTACCTGTAAAGCATCTTTGATAACAACATTTTTTGCAACCGCATTTTCTGTATCCTGTCCTACTGTTACTGTATAATGTCCAGTTTCGCCTACCTGATAAACATCTTTATCAGATGCTTTCTGGATAGTTAAGCTTGGAGCGATCACAGTAACTTCGTTATCATCCTCTACCCATGATGGCAGTGGATGGGTTACCTCATTTGTCTCCTGATAGGAGCTTAAATCAGTATCATCGTCTTTGTCAGTTACTTTTACTAACGCTTTGTTTGCAACCTGCTTGTCAGCACTTTCATTAACAGTTACCGTAAAGGATACGGTCTTTTCTTCTCCTGCTTTTAAAGTATCGATCGTAAATGCAACATAAGATACACCGTTGATATCTTTTACATTCCCGCCATCTTTGTATGTTGTGCCGGTTGGTACAGCGTCAAGGATATGGATGTTTGAGATGTCTTTTTCGGATGTGTTCTTTACTTTGATAGAGTATTTGATATCATCCCCCACATTGACAGTGCTGCCATTTGCTGGGTCAGAATCTTTTACAATCTCAAAGAGTGCATTTCCGTTTTCATCCTTATAAGTTCCCGGAGTTACATCCTTTGTTGTCGTTGTTGTTAAGTTTCCGGCAGTAGCTTTTGCTACATTTCGTACTTTCTCATTAGCAACAGACGCTTTTGTAAACTTCACATCATAAGTTACGGTAAATGCCTTACCATAGCTTAAATCTTTGCCAGTCTTAATAGTATAGCCGCTCTTTGTAGATTTGATTTCTACTTCTTTTGTGATATCTTTTCCATCAGGATCTGTGATCTTGATTGTATCTGTTAAGATATCTGCTGCATTATTTTCAATCGCATCTTTGATGATGACATCTTTTGCAGCCGCATCTTTTTCTGTCTCACTTACCTTTACAGTATAGTGTCCAGTATCGCCTACGCTGTATGTCTCTTTATCAGATGATTTTTCGATTGAAAGAGCAGGAACAACTTCTGTTACGATATATGGGATGGTGTGGATAACTTTATTGGTATCAACAAAATCATCATCTTCCCAATGCTTATCTGGCTCATCAGATGTTTTTACCTGTGCTACGTTTTTGATCGTTGCAAGTCCTGTTCCTGTTACTTTTACCTTAAAGGATTCTGTCTTAGACTCTCCTGCCTTTAAAGTATCGACTAAGAAAGTAACATAAGATTTGCCACTGATAGTCTTAAGAGTTCCACCAGATACATATTCCGTAAGTTCTGGAACCATATCACGGATCATTACATTCTTCTTATCTTCTTTCGAAGTATTTGTGACAGTGATGTTATAAGTGATTTCATTACCTGTATTTACAACAGATCCACTTTCTGGATTTGCCGTTTTGATAGCTGTAAGTCCGTCTTCAATATCAACTGGTGTAACGGTATTATCTGTTTCTGCTTTTGCATTGTCTGCAACAGCTTCAGCTACGTTAGGGATATCTTTATTTGCTAAAGATGCATCCTTAAATACCACATCATAAGTTACAGTGAAAGATTCACCATACGCTAAGTTTCTGCCAGTGTTGATAGAGTAGCTATCATCTTTTGTCTCAATCTTGACATCTTTTGTGATGTCTTTTCCAGTAGTATCAGCAATCTTAACAGAATCTTTTACAATGCTTACGCCCTTAACCTGCAGTGCATCATTGATCCTTACATTGATTGCTTCTGCATCTTTCTTATCCTGTGTTACCTTTACAGTATAATGTCCAGTATCGGAAAGATTGTAAACCTTCTTATCAGAAGATTTTGTGATAGTAAGGTTTGGTGCATGAAGGGTTACTTCATTATCAGCCTTTACCTCATCTGCATTATCCGCTTTCGCATCGGCAATATTCTTCACTTTCTTTCCATCTAAGGAATCAGATTCAAACAATGCATCGTATGTGATTGTGAATGTTTCATCTTTTGCAAGGTTTTCATTTGTATTAATAGAATAACTTCCATCTTTCACAGAAATCTCTGCTTTTTCAGTAATGTCTTTCTCACCTTTCATGATCTTAACATTGCTGATCTTTGTTCCGGCTACCTGCATGGCATCAGCAATAACAACATTTTCTGCTGTCGCATTCTTCTTTGTCTGTCTGACTACTACAGTGTAGTGTCCAGTCTCTCCAATAGAATAAACGCTTTTATCGGATTTCTTTGTGATAGAAAGTTCCGGTGTAACAGGTTCTGTCTTTACTCTGTTTGTAGCAAGTACCTGTGGTGCATTGCTTCCCCAGATAAGAACAGAGTTTGTTGTCTCTTTTCCAACGGATGCTGCCTGTGGGGTCGCACGATATGTTACTTTGATCGTATCTGCTTCTGTAAGGTCTTTTCCAGTTTCGATAGTAAATCCATCTTTTGCTTCATTTAATGTGATCTTAACATCTTTTGTGATATCATTACCATTAAATGTTACATGGAAAGAACCTTCTTTAATAAGGAAGTTATCTTTCTGGTCGAACTGGTCTTTGATGATAACCTTTTCAGCAGTTACATTTTCACGGCTCTGTCTGGCTGTGATCGTATATTGTGCTTCTTCGCCTAAGTAATACGTTGCTTTATCTGAGTCTTTATTCGGTGTGATAGATGGGCCGTTTGGTGTAACAGTTGCATCTGTCGTTACTTTTAAAGCTTCATCAGATACGGCATTGGCTACATTCTTGATTTCTTTACCAGCAAGCTTGTTATCTGTGATGACCATCTGGTATTCAATCTGCAGCTTTGTTTCTTTTGTCACTCCGACTGGGTTCCATGTCTTCTGTGTTTCCGGTTTCTTTCCAGCTTCAAGATCCCAGAGGCTATAATTTCCTTCTTTTACAAGGTGTCTCTTTGTCTTTAATGCGAAGGTGTTGTTCTTAACGGCTTCGTCATAAGATTCTTTCTTAATAACATTACCCTCTGCATCCATCAGCACAATGCTGGCTTTCTGCAGTTCGACACCTTCTGTCTGGATATCATCATCAATTACAAGGTTTCTTGCGACTGTACCGATCTGGGAGTTTGTAACATCGATTTTGTAAGTAACCGTATCACCGATCGCATATTTTTCCTTATCCGCTTTCTTTGTGATAACAAGGCGAGGACTGTTGATATATACAAGAGCATCCGCTTTTACTGTTTTTGCTTTGCCATCTGTTTTTTCAAGATTGGAAGCGGTTGCCTTTGCTGTATTTCTTACTTCTGTACCATTAACGATCTCTGTTGCTTTACCAGTATAAGTAATCGTCAGTTTGCTGCCGGAGGCAAGATAAGTATCTTTCAACTTCCATCCGTTACCGCTCTTTTCCAGAGTGATTTCAGGAGTACGGTCTTCGGTTTCGTTATATTTATCTGGATTTAACTTATTTGTTTCATCCGCTGTTCCTGCAACATGATATTTGATGGTTGTTCCCTTGCCGCCTGCGGCTTTAAAGGTTACTGTTTTTCCATCTTTTGTGGTCTCTACAATCTGGATATCATCATAGTTTACGATGAGTCCATCTGGTAAACTGATATCAGAGATGTCTACATCTTTTGCTACTGTGCCATCTGCACCGTTTGATGTTACATCTACCTGATATTTTACTAACTCATTTCCTGTCTCTTCTTCATAAACACGGAATTCGTTGTCTGCTCGGTTATCCTTTTTCTTCGCTTTATACTCATTGATGTATTTCTTTGCGATAGAAAGGTCTGCTGTATTGATGTAAAGTTCTGCATCGTCTTTTACTTCATCGGCATTATCTGCTTTTGCAGAAGCAATATTGACGATTTCTTTACCATTTCCAGCTTTTGTTGTTTTAGCAGAAAATGTGATCGTTACTTCCGCATCTTTTGGCAGAGCGGAGATAGTTGCTTTGTATCCGTTTCCGTCTGCTGCAATATTGGACGTAACTTTTGATGTTGCTGTCTCATTACGAAGTTCTGGATTCAATTTATTGGTTGGGTCTGCTGTTCCGGCAACATGTTCTGTCACGGAATCAGGCACTCCACTCATCTTTAAAGAACCAGAAACAAGTTCTAATCCTTCAGGAAGTGTATCTGCGATTGTAACATTTTTGGCAATACCTTTATTGTTTTTTACCTTTACGGTAAAGTTTGCAGTGTCACCTACTTCATACTCATACTTATCTACGACTTTATCAATCGATAATTCGCCGCCGTTTGTATAAGCTTCGGCATCATCCTGTGCAGCCTCCATAGCGTTTGTTGCTGTGGCTTTTGCAGTATTGTAATTTTCTTTTGCGTTTCCGCTCTCTAATGCAGTACAAGTGACGATTGTCTTAAATTCTTTTCCTGCTGGAAGGGAAGCGGCTGTTACCTTAACATTTTGTCCAGAAAAAGAACTGGTAGCTTCAATACCTTCTGTTTTTACGCTGGTGATCTTATACTCAGAAGGAATGGTGTCTGTTACATTTACATTTGCTGCATTTGTAGTTTTTCCTGTTTCCTTTGTTGTGATCGTAAAGACTACGTTATCGCCAACTTTATGTTCGTATTTGTCTACGACTTTATCCACAGCGAGTTTTGCCATCTTCATACGGACATTGACAGTATTAGATGTGTTAGTTTTTGTTCCGCTATCCTGTTTTGTTGTTAACGTACCCTTGTTAGGGATAACAACTTCTGTTTTATCAGCATTAAGATATTTAGAAAGGTTAGCTCCCGCTTTTACTTTTGCATGGAAATGAAGAGTAAATTTACCGCGCATTTCATCATCAGTAAGTTTATTAGCAGTAGCCGTTAATATCTGACCATTTGTCTTAATTGTAAAATTACTTGTTACGTTCTCGGTTTTCCCATCTCTTACTCTAGTTACAGTTGGATTTCCTGTAAATTCAAGGACACTTTCTAATGTATCTTTCCAAACAAAACTTTTTATTTGACTTCCAACCGCATTACCACACATTGTAGATAAGGTATATTCGAATGAATCAGACGAATTAGCTAACGTAACATCTGATTTTCCATTAACGGTTTTAGTTAACGGAAAATTAATAATCGTAGGACTATTGCCAGATCTATTACGGGCATCAAAAGATAAAAAGACCCCATTTGGTTGTTTACCGTCTTTTCCACCTGTAAAAAAACGGATTTTCATTTTGTTATTAGCTGGCGTTAATTGAGTTTGAAGATACAAAGCATGTTGCTGCGCATGTGTTCCTATAGCTCCATCTGTTGCATCATGTCCATTATTGGAATAAATGGTGTTATCTTTTACGCTAGCTGATGGTAATCTACTATCTGGGATATTAAAACCTAAATGAGAATCATCTGAAAGTCCAGCCCAAGTAACACGACCTGGAGTACGAATCTCTAATCCCTGATAAGAGTCAATGTCCCAGAATGTCATATTACCTTTCCATGTAGATGCTAAAGTAGATTTTCCTGCATCTGTTAATGTATAAGTAACAACAATCCACTGATACCCACTATATCGGATACTTGTTGGGGATTTTTTGTGAAATGCAATGTATGGTCCATCTGCTCCACTAATAGCTCCATGAGCTTCTTCTACAGATACTTTTAAATCGTATTTTTCTCCTTTTTCTGCTCCATTAAGAGTTATACCGGAATATTTGATCCAATATCCATTATTAGAGTCATTGATTTTATTGGCATTTAACTTACCCGCAATCGGGGTACCAAGTTTAGGTTTTTCGCTGTCTTTCATCTCTTTCTTAGCCCATTTAGCTGCTGCATTATCAGTAGCAAGGCTAGAAGAATAAGTAACAGTTGCATTTTCTGTATTGATACTTAATTTGTTCATATCTGCCGCATTAATTGTATTCTGCTTCTTATCCGAATTCTTTACACGAGTCTTTATTGTCGTTGTTTCAGCATTAGCAACAATCGCTGTTCCTGGCACTGCTGTCGTCACAGCCATTGCCGTAGCCATTACGACAGAAGCGATTTTTTTCAGACTTCTAAACATAAATGACCTCCTGTTATGTTTTATAAAATTTTCAAGGTACGGTACCATAGTGCTATATAAAGCACCCAAGCTTGTTTGCTTTATAAGTCTATGGATTTGGTCTGTCTCGGCATTTCATAAGACATCCTCCTTTCTGACTGCTCCATCACAGTCCCACCTAATATGTAAAATTGATTTTTTGAAAGGAAGATGGAAAAAGAATCGAATTCCTTTTTGAGATAGAAATAAAAAAAGAAGTCATTATGACTTCTTTTTTAAAGACACGAACTGCTTTACTTATGTATGGAATCCTGTTATATTACTATTAATTTGATAAAATAAGAAAAGGTGAGGGCAACATGATAAAATATTTAGATTTGTTTGAAAAAGACATGAAAAAGCATAATGCAGATTATTTTGTAGAACAGATACAATTATACAAAAATATGTATACACACTATAAGAATACTTCTTGTCCAAGTCCAATTTATACAGGAATACTTAATCATGGAGATACACATTGTTTTTATTTTCCAACTAATGAAAATGTCAACCTTACTTGGGATGTTGACTTGATTTATAAAAAATTTTTGAAGTTTAACTCAACTAGCGAGAAGTCTCCCGCCTCTGCAGGCGGAGAGATGAATCGCCATTTATGCCATCAGCCAGTTACCATTGGGATGTAACCGCTTCAGTTTTGATAATGGCCATTGTTTATATGTTTTTCCGGGCTGTGATATATAACAGCCATTTTTATCAATTAAGTAGGCACTTGTTCCAGTAAAACTACAGATGAACAGCTTCTTTCCATCAGCAAGTACACTATCCCATAACTTAAATCCATTCACCTGTGTTGTATTTTTCTTATTACGGACTGCCTTCGTATTTGGGTTCTTCCTTCCTTTCCTTGGGATTGCTTCATGCAGGGAGCGTTTGGACTTCCGTATCTGTTTGTAATGCATAGTCTGACAGATATTCTTGACAGTAGAAGCCTCTTTCCCAAACAGCGAGATAGCCACCGCATCATTCGCATGGCTTTTCGGAAGACGTAACTGCTTTCGGTCAGCTGCCGTTATATTCCCATAGGTAAATGCGGCCTGTGGATATCTGGCAAATAAACGCTTTCTCAGGATGTTCATAAAAGTAGCATCCCTTAATCCACGGGCAACCTTTTTTTTGTTTTCCATCCAGGAATACAGGATCCCGCCGGGTTGATGTGCTTTTGTTGTATGGCAGTGGTCGCATACACTGATGATGTATTTGGGATTATCTGTTGCCCCTCGGCTGCGGAACAGGATATGATGAGCAACCAGCTTTACTGTTGTCCCATCTGCCTTACGGGTAGTCCCCGCTTTTGCCTTACAGCAGGCGCATTGATAGTTATCCCTTGCGAAAATATATGCTCTCAGGTTTTCTGCATCATACATCGGTCCACGCTGGTACATCTCTCCATGTATCGTTGGGTCATTCATCCGGGCCATATCAAACCGACCGGCCTCGATCACCAGATTTCTTGTGATAGGATCCGGAAGGTATTTCAGGTACCGGTCAATGATACGGAAATGATGGTCACACTTCGACTGCAGTGACGGCGGCAGCCATCCTTTTAGTCTTGGTGACTGTGTGGTTGTTTTTACTTTTCTCCAATGCTGTCCTCTGCGGTTTGCTTTTTCAAAATACATGCGTTTCGTATGATGTCTCCATTTCGGCTTACGATACCGTACTTTACGGTATCTACGCCCACGCCGCATTACTGTTCTTGTCGCTAACAGGGAACGTTTCTCCATAGACGAACGAAGCGCATGTTCATCCTTAAGAATCACTCTGTCTCCACAGGTAATCCCAACACCAATATGCTGTGAACCAGTATCAATACCAATGCATCCTTCCTGTGTTGCACATCCGGTCTTATACAATAGCTGAATGGTAAACGGATGCCTGCATACAACAGAAGCTGTTTTCTTTTTCAGTAACAGACGGGCTTTTCTTGGATTGGTAGGCATCAAAGCCCTTCCATTGCGCCCGATCACAAGTACACTCATAAGAGTCTCCTTTCTGTTCTTACATAATACAGGGAATGAAACCGTCCCTGCCGCATGTCTGCGTAAGGTCCCTTCGCCAATGTCATGAGGCTTGATCCTTCGGGTCTGTATGGCTTCCCACGCCATGATCAGTTGCCCGGATACCAGTCCCTGCTAGGGTTCACAGGGCGGTATCATGACACTCATAACGTAGTTCATCTGGCAGTATCTGCCTCCGGCATCCCGGCACAGACTTACTAAAATCACTGAGGCTAGTCAAATGGCTCTTGCAAGCCCCCGCTTCAAGATCTCTTTAGAGATCTAAGCGGTGGGTAATTGACC
>UMAP01036527.1_pt1 | contig 10254 bp, 11 predicted proteins | sample 1963731 | NCBI WGS metagenome assembly UMAP01 (sample SAMEA4835918, study PRJEB28245) | human gut metagenome | biome: gut microbiome; material: fecal sample | place: Denmark | collected 2008 | reverse complement strand
AGCAAAAATTTAATAGACACAGAAATAGCAATTGGACATTTTAAAAATAATAATTATGAAATAGAAAATAATCCAGAAAAAGCAGATATAATAGTAATAAACACATGTGGATTTATTGCTTCAGCAAAAGAAGAAGCAATAAATACTATTTTGGAAATGGCAGAATATAAAAAGAAAAAATGTAAATATTTAATAGTTATGGGATGTTTAGTTCAAAGATATTATGATGATTTAGTTAAAGCATTGCCAGAAGTAGATTTATTTATAAAAATAGATGAATATAGTGAAATGTGGCAAAAAATTCAAGACTTAATAGAAAATAATAAAGTTGAAAAAAGTACAACAAAGGTTATGAAAAAAGTTTCAGAAATAAAACAATTGCCAATGCCAAAATTTGATGAATTTTATGATAGAGTTGTAACAACAGGAAAAAATTATGCATATTTAAAGATTGGTGAAGGATGTAGTAATATGTGTACATATTGTGCGATTCCATATATTAGAGGTAAATTTATAAGCAGAAATATGGAAGAAATATTAGAAGAAGCAGAAATGTTAGCCAAAAAAGGAATAAAAGAGCTAATAGTAATAGCACAAGATACAACAAAGTATGGTGTTGATATATATGGTGAACCAAAACTTGCAGAATTACTACAAAAGTTAACAGAAATAGAAGGAATAAAATGGATTAGATTTTTATATTCATATCCAGAAGGAATAACAGATGATCTTATAAAAGTGGTAAAAAATAATGATAAAATATGCAAATATTTTGATATTCCAATCCAGCATATTTCAAATAAAGTTTTAAAAAGAATGAATAGAAAAACAAATAAAGAACAAATTGAAAGTATAATATCAAATATCAGAAATAAAATTCCAAACGTTGTATTAAGAACTAGCTTAATAGTAGGTTTTCCAGGAGAAACAGATGATGATTTCAGAGAATTAGAAGAATTTGTAGAAAAAACAAGATTTGATAAATTAGGAACTTTTATGTACTCAAAAGAAGAAGGAACGCCAGCAGCAAGACTTCCAGAACAAATACATGGAAATACCAAAAAATCAAGATACAATAAGATTATGGAAATACAACAAAAAGTATCAAATGAAAACTTGAAAAATAAAATAGGACAAACTGTTGAAGTATTAATAGAAGACATTTCATTTGATGGAAAATATTTAATAGGTAGAACATCACAAGATGTTCCAGAAGAAGATGGAATTATTTATGTTGAAAATAATAATTTTGAAAGTAAAGTAAATTCTTTTGTCAATGTGAAAGTAACAGAAGTAAAAGAATATGATTTGGTAGGAAAAATTGTATAGATTTATTTCTTAAAAGGAGAGAATATTGTAATGAGTCAAAAAAGGATAGAAAAAGAAGAATTAAAGAGATTTATAGAAGTTAATGAAGGTGTAAAAGAACAAATTGGCAAACATGAAAGTCAATTAGTAGAGACTAAATATTATAAAGATTTGGTAATAGAAACAAAATTAGGACCAGTTTCTTTAGGAGAAACATATGTGACAATTGAAAGAAACAAAGAAGGTGATATGGAATATCATTTTCGTTGGGTAAAAGAGAATGATAATGGTGAAAAAACTATTGAAGAAAAAATGGTTTTAGACAAAGATGGAAATGTTTTTTGTATAGATGGTTTAAAAGGAGTTCTAGGCAATTCTCAAATGGATGTTGAAGAATTATTTAAAGAAAATGATAAAGAAAAAGGCAGATTAGCTGGAAGCATAAAAGAAAAAGACGAAAAAGATGAGCCGACTGAAGAAGAGAGAGAAGAAAATAAAGATGATGAACAAAAACAAGCTGAAAAAGATTTAAGTAGTGAAGGACAAGATTTAAAGTTAAGTTGTTTTAGAAAAATTACAGATCCACATTTGCAAGAAAGAATGCCAAGTGTATTTGAAAATTCATCAGAATATGCAGTAGCATATTCTGATACAATGAGTAGTTTTGTAATTCTACAAAAATCTACAGAGATTGGTGAAAATGGAGATAAAGTAGAAAAATGGAAAATAAACGAAAGTGTTCAAAGATCAGGAACAAATTATGAGCCAATAATAAGTGTTAGTGCGAATGGTAATGAATTAAAGCAAAAAGTTCCTATGACAATATTGCCAGTAGAAAATAGACCAAATCAAAAAATTGCAATAACAATGGATCCGGAAAATCATGGGAAAATTGATATGGAAACAGTTACTGTAATGACTTGTGGAAAAGAATTGGCAGGACATAAAGAAATGCTAGGAAGAACAACAGGGCTTGAAGGTGAAGGTAATATTAATGGCGATGGAGTAGAAGATTATGAACTTAGACAAAGATTAGATCGTTCAGGAAAAGATATTACAGGTAATCCAACAGCACAAGATGAACTTATACATGGTGCAAAAAAAGTAATGAAAGAAAAAGACCAAACTGAAAATGGAGTTATAGCTGATGAAGAAACTGAAATTCCAGAAACAAATTTAACATATAAGGATTTAAAAGATGTTACAGGAAAAACAGTTGAAGAATTAGTAGAAGAACAAGGTGATGAAAAATCAATTATTGATATTGCAAAAGAGGTAGAAAATAAAATAAAAGTTGCAGCAAGAGAATGTAATGTATCTGTGGAAGGATATGTAAAAGAATTAAAAAAAGCAGATGGAAAAGATATTGATGAAAAAATAGCAAATGCAAATGAAGAAATAGAAGGACAATATATGGGAAATAATCCAAGACAACATTAAATATAAAATAAAGGAGAAAAAAGATGTTAGTAGAAACATTAATATTTTCGGTTATAGCATTTGCACTATTTGTATATATTTTTTATAGATTAATAAAAGAAAATGATACAAAATATGTAACAATACTTGCAATAGAGGCACTTCGGAATAGCAATAAAATTTATAATGGTTTATAATGATACTCAAAAAATGAATGTTTTTGGAGAAATAATAGTATATTTATTATCAATAGTAGTTCCAATAGGTGTTATTTTAATAACAAAAGCAACTGGAAATATTTCAGAAATTATAAATATAAATATTGTTAGAATATGTTTATTATTTGACAACACAAAACAAGCTAAGAAAATGTTAATAGAAATAGTAACAAAAAATCCAGAAAGTTATAATGGGCATAAAATATTAGCAATGTTATATGAAAAAGAAGGTGGACAAAGAAAAGCTGTAGACGAATATGCGCAAGTAATTAGTATTAATCCAAAAGAATATGATGCATATTTTAAAGTAGCAACATTATTAACAGATTTAGATAAAAAAGATGAAGCAATAGATACATTAACAAACTTATTAAACAAAAAGCCAGATTATCCAGAAGCAACAATAGCATTAGGAGATTTGTTAATAGAAAAAGAAGATTATAAAGAAGCAGCAAACTATTATAATGAAGCATTAAAATATAATCCAACAAGTTTTGAATTAAATTACAATTTAGGAATTGTATATACAATGTTAAATGATTTTTCTAGTGCAAAATTATATTATGAGAAATCAGCGGAATTAAATACTATAATATGTAATACAAAATATAGTTTGGCAGAAATTGCAATAATGTATAAAGAATTAGAAGAAGCAGAAAATTATTTGCTACAAATAGTTGATGATGAAGAATTAGGAGCAGATGCATATTTGGAATTAGCTAAAATTTATATATTAAAAAATGATAAAGAAAAAGCAATACAATATGCAAATGTAGCAATACAAGATTCTCCAAAAAGAATTGTAGAAAAAATCAGAAAAGATACGACTTTTGCAATAATAATAGCTAAATTATCAATACCATTTAACCTAGATTTTGAAGAAGAAAAAGAGCATAAGTTAACTAAAAAAGAATTAATGGCAAAACAGCATTTAGAGGAAATGGTAGAAATAACAAAAAAAATAGGATTTGCAGATTTGAAAATAGAAAAGAAAAATCCAAAAACAAGGATTGAGAAAACTCAAGAAATAGAAAAAGAAAATTAAAATTCATAAAAAAACTCAAATTAAATATAATATATAATATAAATTTAATTTGGAGGGATTATGAAAAATAAATTAGCAGTAATAGGTGGAGATTTAAGAATTGCAAAATTAGCAATAATGCTTGCTAATGATGGAAATGAAGTATATGTATATGGATTAGAGAAATCTGAAGAAATAAGAAGACAAAAAAATATTATTCAATGTGATACAATAAGAAAAGCAATCGATGATGTAGAAATAGTAATTGGACCAATACCATTTTCAAGTAATGGAAATACAATAAATATGCCATTTAGTGATAAAGAAATTACTATTAGAGAAATGATGCATAATATAAATGCAAAAGTTCTTATAGCAGGATCTATTTTACCAGAAGTATATGAAATGGCAAATGATGAATATATAGAGATTATTGATATAATGAAAAGAGAAGAATTAGCAGTATTAAATACAATTGCAACAGCAGAAGGGACAATTCAAGTAGCAATAGAAAATACAAATAGAATTTTACATGGAAGTGAAGTTTTAATATTAGGATTTGGAAGAATTGGAAAAGTCTTAGCAAGAAAACTTGCTGGATTATCAGTAAAGGTAACATGTGCAGCAAGAAAAGATGAAGATTTGGCATGGATAGAAGCATATGGACATAAATCATTAAATATTAATAATTTAGGTGAAAATTTAAGACCATTTGATATAATAATAAATACAGTTCCACATATTATTTTAACAGAACAAAAATTAGAATATGTAAAAAAAGAAACATTGTTAATAGATTTAGCTTCAAATCCAGGTGGAATTGACAAAAAAGCAATTAAAGATAGAAATTTGAAATTTGTTTGGGCATTATCATTACCAGGAAAAGTTGCACCAACAACATCAGCAGAATTTATAAAAAATACAATATATAATATATTAAGAGAAATATATAAAGTTTAAAAGAAGCAAAAGAAAGGAGAGTGTTAATCTAAAAAGATTAACATTATAAAAAATATGGAAATATATCAAGCAATAGTTTTAGGAATAGTTCAAGGATTAACAGAACTATTACCAGTATCAAGTTCAGCACATTTAAAATTAATACCATGGATGTTTAATTGGAACATTCCAGAAAGTTTTGATGTAGCATTACATTTAGGAACATTATTAGCAATAACATTATTTTTCTTTAAAGATTGGTTAGGTCTAATAAAAGGTGGATATGATCAAGTTGTAAAAAAGAAAAAGTCAACAGAAGGTAAAATCTTCTGGTACATAGTAGCAGTAACAATTCCAACAGGAATTTTAAGTTTAGTATTAGACAAATTCTCAGAATATATTTGTGACAAATTCAATATAGAATCAATAATGATAGCAATTGCATTAATAGGATTAGGAATTGTACTTTATATTGTTGATAAAAAAGCACCATCAGAAACAAAATATGAAGATATGACATTTAAACAATCATTTTTAATAGGATTATCACAAGCAATAGCAGCAGCATTTCCGGGAACATCAAGATCTGGTATAACAATGACTGTTGCAAGAGCTTTAAAAGTAGACAGAGAAAGTGCTGCAAAATATTCATTTTTATTATCAACACCAATAGTATTAGCAGCAGTACTTGTAAGTATAAAAGACTTTGAATTTACACTTGCATTCTTTATGGGAGTATTATTCAGTTTCTTAGTAGGAATAATTGTAATTAAATTTTTATTAAACTACTTGAAAAAAGGAAGTTTCAAAGGATTTGCTATATATAGAGTAATACTTGGAATAATAGTAATTACTATGACAATTATGAGATAGAATTTGTAAAAGAGGCACAAAAGTGCTTCTTTTTTCATATTATAAAACATAGGAGGAGAATCAATTATGTTTTGTAGAAGATGTTATAGAAATAGAGGATATTATAGAAATAATCAACAAAATGAAATTAGTTTTAATGAGTTAAAAGACAAGGTATCTAAAGGAGCAATTCTAATAGATGTAAGAAGCCCACAAGAATATAATGAAGGACATCTACCAGAGGCAATAAATATACCTGAATATGAAATAAGAAAAGTAAAAAATGAAATGCCAAAATTAAATCAACAAATTGTTGTATATTGTCAATATGGTGGAAGAAGTAGAGAAGCGTATAATATGTTAAGAAAAATGGGATATACCAATGTATATTCATTAAAAGGTGGGTTAGAAATGATTTAAAATATATTAGAAAAAATATTAAAAAAAGGTTGATATTTTAAAAAAAATAAAGTAAAATCTATAAAGAATGTTCATAGCAACAAATTATTATAAATAAAGTGAAAGGAATGCTAAAAATGAAAAAGGTAAAAATATTAACAATTGTATTAGCAATAATATTAGTAACATTAATTGCGTTTGGAGGAATATATCTTCCAACACAAAATAGAATGGAAAATAAAGTTAAAGATTATGAGCTAGGAAGAGAGCTAGACAGTCAAAGAGTTATTGAATTAAAAATAAAAGAAAATTCAACTGATAATTCTGAAGAAAATTCATCTGAAGAAACAACAGACTCTGGAAATACAGAAGAAACAGAAAAGTCTGAAGAAACAACATCAACAGAAAATGAATCAACAGAAAATAAATTAACAGAAAATAAATTAACAGAAAAAGATTATGAAAACGCAAAAAAGATAATGGAAAAAAGATTACAAGCATTAGGTGCACAAGATTATACAATATCATTAGATAAAGAAAATGGAACTGTTAGAGTAGAATTAGCAGAAAATGATAATGTTGATATGTATATATATTATTTATATGCAAGTCAAAAAATAACAATAAAAGACACAGATTCTAAAGATATACTTTTAAATGATGATATGATAAAAGGAGCAAAATATTCATATTCAAATGATAGTAAAGGAGCATACCAAGTGTATGAAGAAATAGAGCTAACAAAAGATGGACAAGCAAAACTAAATGAATTATTGAATGATTATGCATTATTAGCAACAGATGTGACAGAAATAGAAAATGCAAAAAAGGCAAGTGAATCTGAAAGTACAAAAACAGAATCAACAAGTGAAGAAAATACAGAATCAACAGAAAACACAGATGAACAAAATACAGAAAGTACAGAAACACAAAGCACAACAGAAGAAACATCAAGTAATTCAGAAACAACAAAGAAAACAGCAAAATTATATGTAAATGATACAACATATGATACATCAAAAATAGAAAAAGGAAAAATAACAGTAAAAATAGGAGCATCATCATCAAATACAACATCAGTAAATAATAATATATCAAAAGCTGCAGAGATAGCTATGCTAGAAAATGCTGGAAAATTACCAGCAGACTATGAAGTTGATACAAATAGATATGAATATTCAAGTATAACACAAAAAGAAATTATTTATTTTGCAATCGTAATGATAGCAATATTAGTAATAACATTATTAGTATATTGTGTAATATACAAAAAATCAGGAATATTGGCAAGTATATCATTTGTTGGATTTGTAGCATCATTCTCATTATTAATAAGATATACAAATGTTGCAATTTCAATAGAAGGAATAAGTGCAATAATAATTGTTATGATAATTAATTTAATAATAAATAGAGAAATATTATCAAAAACAAAGAAAATGAATTTAGTAAATGAAGCTGTAAAATCAACATATAAAAACATATATTTAAAATTAATACCAGTTGGAATATTAACAATTGTATTCTGTTTATCTAAATGGGAAAGCTTAAGTAGTTTTGGAATGATAATGTTCTGGGGATTAGTTTTAACAGCAATTTATAATGTAATAGTAACAAGAACATTATTAAATTTAAAAGAGAACAAATAATATAAGATAATATAAGAAAGGAGAAAGTACTAACTTGAATAAAGTTAGTACTTGCTAGAAAAAATGAAAAAGAAAAATGTAATTATATTAGCAATAGCAATGATAATAGTAATTGCTGGGGTTATAGTAGCATCTACAATTGGTTTTAATAAGCAATTAAGATATCAAGATAGCCAAAAAATAGATATATATGTAGCAAGTGAAGTAGATGTTGATAAAATTAAAAGTATAGCCAATGAAGTACTTGGAAAACAAAATATGGTTCAAACAATAGAAATATATCAAGATATGGTAACAATAAGAGCAAAATCTATATCAGATGAACAAAAAGATTCAATAGTAAATAAAATTAAAGAAAACTATGAATTTGAACAAACTGCAGAAAAAACAGAAATAAAAGATATTCCAGCTACAAGAATAAGAGACATGTTTAAAAAATATGTTTTGCCATTTGTATTATCATTTATAATAATATTAGTATATATGGTTGTAAGATATCGTCAAAAAGGTATTTTAAATGTTTTTGCTCAAACAATGGCAATTCCAGTACTTTGCGAGATACTATTAATTAGTTTAATAGCAATTACAAGAATACCAGTAGGAGTATATACACCAACATTAGTATTGGTAGTATATTTAGCATCTATAACATATACAGTTATAAAAGTAGAAAAACAAGCAGACAAAAACTAATAAGGATATCTTTCAAATAAATATTTTATGATATCATTTGAATTTGCTGGTGAAACTTTGATAAAAATATTCTTATCAAGGGTAATCCACATAATTAAATTAAAAGAATGAATATTGTCGATAAATGCGGCAACAATTTCAGAAATTTCAATAGGATTAGAAAAATCTTTTTGCCAAATATTAGATTTTTCTAATTCTATTTTTTTATTTAGAAATTTATTCAAAAATTTTTCTATATCACCATCTTTTTTTGATAATAACATAACTTTTGCATTCATATTATAATCCTTTCAATAAATATTATTTGATAAAAAAATAAAAATATTCAATAGAATAAAATTATAATAAAAGAGCATAATAAAAATGTTCTAATTTTTATTATGTATGAAAAATCGTAGAGGATATGATTTTTCAGTACAGATTTATTTAGAATGATAGTTTGGAAGAATGTGTTATGAGTTTTTAATAATATAAGAAAGGAATAGAAATTATCATGGAAAAAAATCAAAGAATAAATTGCACAGTTCAAAGTTGTGCATATCAAGACAAAAATTCAAAATGTTGTACACTACATGCAATTAATGTAGTTCCTACACCAAATAACAATTCAATGCAATCAGATGAATCAAAATGTGGAAGTTATGAATATAACAATAATTACTAAAAAATAATATACAATCTTGACAAAGTTTTGAAATAGAAATAAAATACTCATGTAATAATACAAAAAGAGGAGTGATTAATATGCCATTAGTAACAACTAAGGAAATGTTTGAAAAATCAATGAAAGAAGGGTTTGCAATTGGTGCATTTAATGTAAATAATATGGAATTAATACAAGGAATTGTTGATGCAGCTGCTGAAAACAATTCACCAGTTATATTACAAGCATCATCAAGTGCAATAAAATATGCTAGAATTAATTATTTAATGAAAATGGTTGAGGCTGCTGTAGAGGAACATCCAAATATTCCGATAGCAATACACTTAGACCATGGTCCTGATTTTGAAACATGTAAAATGTGTGTAGACAATGGATTCACATCTGTAATGTTTGATGGTTCAAAATATGATTTTGAAGAAAATATCAGACTAACAAAAGAAGTTGTTGATTATGCACATGCACATGGAGTTGTTGTAGAAGCAGAATTAGGAAAATTAGCAGGAATTGAAGATGATGTAAATGTATCTGCATCTGATGCAATGTATACAGATCCAGCACAAGCTGAAGAATTTGTAAGAAGAACAGGAGTTGATTCATTAGCAATAGCAATTGGAACAAGTCATGGAGCTTATAAGTTCAAAGGTGAAGCAAAACTTAGATTTGATATTTTAAAACAAATTAAAGAAAAAATTCCAAATACACCAATAGTATTACATGGAGCTTCAACAGTAATTCCAGAATTAGTAAATATGTGTAATGAATATGGAGGAAATATTCCAGGAGCTAAAGGTGTACCTGATGAAATATTACATGAGGCAAGTATTTCAGGAGTTTCAAAAATAAATGTAGATACAGATTTAAGACTTGCAATGACAGCAGGAATTAGAAAAGTATTTGTAGAAGATCCAAGTGCATTTGACCCAAGAAAATATTTAATTCCAGCAAGAGAATTAGTAAAAGAAACAGTTTCACACAAAATGAAAGATGTATTTGGTTCAGCTAATAAAGCATAGAAAGAAAATAGAGACATTACTTAAATAATAAGTAAGTCTCTATTTTTTATATAGTAGGAAAGTATTACTTTCCTAT
>UMAP01002348.1_pt1 | contig 10294 bp, 8 predicted proteins | sample 1963731 | NCBI WGS metagenome assembly UMAP01 (sample SAMEA4835918, study PRJEB28245) | human gut metagenome | biome: gut microbiome; material: fecal sample | place: Denmark | collected 2008 | reverse complement strand
ACACTTTAAAACCTATATTGTGCCGGGTTTCGGCACTGCCGGATGGATACCGGGATGCCGCCCGGCAGCAGAAACCGCAGCCCGACCGCCAGCCAAAGCAGGCACAACAGTTTGCTGGGGGCCCGCAGCCTGCGCAGCAGCGCGCACAACGGTAGGCAGAGCAGTACCAGCAGGCCGCCGCACATACTGGTGCCAACGGCATACAGCACAAAAGAACGGATGCTGAACATCATGGCGTTTTTCCTTTCCGTTAAGCAGTAAGCAAGCAGCATTCAGGCATCGTGGCGGCGGGCGTCATCCAGCATGGCGCGGATGGCGGCGGCTTCTTCCTCGCTGATGGAGCTGGTGTTCAAAAAAGCGGCCACAAAGCGGGGCAGGCTGCCGCCAAAGCTTTTCTGCACGACGGCGGCGCTTTCTTCCTGTTGAACCTGGGCCTGTTTGACCAGTGCCGTTACGGTGCCGTTTGCATTGTGTAATATACCGCGCGCACACAGCTTTTTCAGCACGGTATAGGTGGTGCTTTTCTTCCAGCCAAGGGCTTCATTTGCCAGCGCTACCAGTTGGCCGCTGCCCAGCGGCTCGTTGGCCCACACCAGGCAGGCAAAGCGGTATTCGCCTTCCGCAAGGCGGTAATCCTGTTCCATTTTGGGGTGCTCCTTCTCTCATTTGGTCTATTGCTAACCTAGTCTATAACAATAGACCAAACTTGTCAACCCCCTGTAAAAAATGTTTGCCTTGCGCGCACACAGATGGTATAATAAGCGCACTTATGAATATTATGCACAAGGGTGCCCCGCCCCTGCGCCAAGGCACCGTGCAGTGAAAAATAAAAGGAGAACTCTAATTTATGAGAACGATCCTGCTGATTGCAACCGGCGGCACCATTGCTTCGCGCCCAACGGCGGCGGGCGGGCTTGCCCCGGCCATCACCTCGCAAGAGCTGCTTTCCTGCGTGCCGGAACTGGCGGAATTCTGCCGCATTGATGCCATCCAGCTGTATAACCTGGATTCCACCAACATGGGCCCCGAACAGTGGCAGGGCATTGCCGCCGCTGTGCAGGAAAACTATGACCGCTATGACGGTTTTGTCATCACCCATGGCACGGACACGATGGGCTATACCGCCGCAGCACTCAGCTACATGATCCAGAAAAGCCCCAAGCCGGTGGTGCTGACCGGCAGCCAAAAATCGATTTATAACCGCGATACGGATGCCCGCAACAACCTGTGGCGCGCCGTGGCCTATGCCTGCCACCCGGATGCCTGGGGTGTGCAGATCGTGTTTGACAATCAGGTGATTTTGGGCACCCGCGCCCGCAAAACCCGAACCAAGAGTTTTAACGCGTTTTCCAGCATTGATTATCCCGAAACTGCCATGTTCCGGGACCGCCGCCTGATCCAGTTCCTGCAGCGCCCGGCGGAGTATACCCATGCGGTGTTCAGTACCGCGCTGGACCCCAATGTGTTTGTGCTGCGGCTGGTGCCGGGCATGCGGGCGGATATCATCCCCCTGTTAGAGGGCCGTTACCGCGCTCTGGTGCTGGAAAGCTTTGGCGTGGGCGGCCTGCCCGGCGGGGATGATGGTGCCATGTTTGCCGCCGTGCGGGACTGGTGCGGCGCGGGGCACCTGGCTGTGTTCACCACCCAGGTACCGCATGAGGGCAGCGACCTTGCCGTGTACGAAGTTGGCCGCGCGGCCAAAGCCCTGCCCGGTGTGCTGGAAGCGCACGATATGACCCCCGAAGCCACCGCAGTCAAACTGATGTGGGTACTGGGCCAGACCACCGACCGTGCCGAGGCGGAAAAGCTGTTCCTGACCCCCGTGCAGTGGGATATCCTGTAAATCGTTCATTATCACATGAAAATAAAAAAACGGCGCAGAACCGGAGGAGATAACGCCCGGCTCTGCGCCGCTTTTTGATGTTATTTAGAATGTCAGCTAAGGAAACTTAAAGCAGAAATAGTATCAGATTACGTTGTGGTCCATCCACTTGTTGCTGACAAAGCGGATCATGAAGAACACGCTGCGGCAGATCCAGTCAATGAACATGCCGAACCACACGCCGGTCAGCCCCATGTTGAGCTTGAGCACAAAGATGTAGCTCAAAATTACGCGGAACAGCCACATGCTGAAAATGCTCACCGTCATGGTGTAGCGGGCATCGCCGCCGCTGCGCAGGGCGTTGGGCAGTGTAAAACTGGTAGCCCAGCAGACAACGCTGAACAAAGAGAACCAGTGCATAACGGTAACGCACATATTGAGCGCAGTATCCGAAAGGCTGAACAGCCGTGCAATGTAAGGAATCGTAAAAAACAGGCAGGCGTTGGTGCAGAACAAACCGAGCATTGCCATCAGGATAAACATCTTGGCGTAATGCTTGGCCTGTTTTTTGTCTCCTGCGCCAAGGCAGCGGCTGACGACGGGGATCATGGCAAGGCCCATGGTGCTGCCGGGAATGTTGGCGATGCCGCTGATGGTGTTGGCCACCGCGTTGGCCGCAATGGCGGAGGTGCCCAGGGTGGAAGTCAAGCTGCTGACGCACAGCTTGCCAATCTGGAACATGCCATTCTCCAAACCGGAGGGAATGCCAATGCCAAGGATGCGGCGGATCAGGTCGCCGTCCGGCTTCATATCCGCAATATGGCGGATGCAGAGCGGGTTTTCAATTTGCTGCTGCTGCCAGAACACCCACGCCGCGGCAAACACGCGCCCCAGCAGGGTGGCCAGCGCAGCGCCCAGTACCCCCATGCCCAGCCCATAAATGAACAGGGCGTTGAAGCAGATATTGATGATGTTCATGACCAGGCTGGCCAGCATGGAAATGCGGCTGTTGCCCTGCGCACGGAACAAAGCGGCCCCGGCGTTGTAAAACCCGATAAAGGGGTAGGAGATGGCGCTGATCAAAAAGTAGGTCTGCGAAAAGCTCATCACATCGTCATCAATGCGGCCGAAAACAATGCGCAGGATGGGGCGGCTGAGCACCAGAATGACCAGCATGACAGCGATGGTGCTGACCGCAAGAACGGTGTACAGCTGGGCGGCGCTTTTGGCGGCTTTTTCACCATCGCGCCGGCCAAGGTACTGGCTGCTGATGACCGCGCCGCCGGTTGCCAGGGCGGACAGGATCTGGATGATCAAAATATTCAGGCTGTCCACCAGGCTCACGCTGGACACAGCGGCTTCGCCCACGCCGGATACCATAAGGGTATCCGCCATGCCCATGGATACCGACAAAAACTGCTCCGCCAGCAGCGGCAAAATCAGCCGAACCAAGGCCTGGCGGTTAAAAATCGGCTCCGACAGGGTGGATTCGGCGCTTTTTGTGTTGCTCATTCGTTCCCGATACTCCTTATTCGCTTTACGAAGAATTTACATGTTTATCATTATAAGACGAGAAAAGCAGAAAAACAATATCTGTGCGAATCGAAACGATATTGTCCTTGCAAATGAGCAATTTCGTTTTCGAAAAGCAAAAAAGAATGGATTTTGCACGGGTATCTGAAACGAAAAGCAACGATGAAAACAGCGCTTGAGCGAAATTTGTTTTGAAAGAAAAGGGAAAAGATAAAAACAAATATCGACTAATGGCAAAATCCAGCGTTAAACACCGGGCAATTTCAGTGCGGCAAGGAAACAATCTTGCAATACTGGCGCACAAAACCGGGATAAACCGCCCCGCCAGGACATACGCTTGTGTGTGGAAGAAAATACAGGGGGGAGGCAGACCGCCATGAAACAGACCCACCGCCCGCCGCGCAGCATTTACCCTGCGCAGAACCGCCACATGCGGCGGCGCACCCGTGTGCTGGCTGGGCTGGTGGCGGTTTTGTGCTTTGGCGGGCTGCTGGCCCGGTTGTTTACCCTGCAAATACTGGACCCCAGCGGTTACGCTAACCGTGCCGCGGCCCAGCAGCTGCGGGATACCACGCTGCCCGCCGCCCGCGGCGAAATTTATTCCGCCGATGGCGTTACCCTGGCCGCCAGCAAAACCTGCTGGACCATCCGGGCCTCCCCGCGGGAACTGGCGGATGAGCTGGTGCAGCCCGCCGCCAAAGCGCTGAGCGAAATTTTGAATATTGATTATGACGCTACCCTGCAAAAGCTGAGCAAGCGCACCAGCAACGACTGCCTGCTCCGCCGCCGGGTGGACGCCGATTTGGCGGACGCCGTGCGGGCCTGGTGCACGCAGAACAACGCGCTTGGTATCCAGATTTTGCAGGATACCAAGCGCGTTTACCCGCAGGGCAACTTTATGGGCTGCCTGCTGGGCTTTACCGATGTGGATAATCAGGGCCTTTGGGGGTTGGAACTGCAATATGACGCCCAGTTGACCGGCCGGAACGGAACCATCCTGACTGCAAAAAATGCCTGGGGGTATGATATGCCCACCCATTACAGTACCCTGCAGGATGCCGTGCCGGGAAATGATATCACCCTGACCATCCGGGCGGACATCCAGCACTATCTGGAAAGTGCACTCAGTGCCGCCGTGGCGGAGCATCATGTGGCGGCCCGTGCGGTGGGCATTGTGATGGAGGTCGATACCGGCGCGATCCTTGCCATGTCCACCAAGCCGGATTACGACCCCAACGATCCGCGCACCATTGTGGATGAAACCATCCGCCAGCAGGTGAACGCCCTGAGCGGGGAAGAACGCAGCAAAGCCTTGCAGACCGCCCAGCAGGCCCAGTGGCGCAACAAGGCAATTTCCGATTTGTATGAACCCGGCAGTGTGTTCAAGCTCATCACCTGCGCTGCGGCACTGGATACCGGTGCCGTCACGCGGAACAGCCGCTTTGTCTGCGCGGGCAAGATCAATGTGGCGGGCACAAATTTCCGCTGCGCAAACGGGCATATCCATGGCAGCGAAACCCTGGCCCAGGGGCTGGCGGTATCCTGCAACCCCTGCTTTATCCAGGTGGGGGCGCGGCTGGGCAAACAGAACTTTTGCGATTACTTTGCCGCCTTTGGCCTGCGCGCCGCAACCGGTATCGACCTGCCCGGCGAGATCAAGCGCAGCGAATACTATACCGCCGACCGCATGGGCCCGGTGGAGCTGGCTTCCTGCTCCTTCGGGCAAAGCAGCAAGGTGAGCTACCTGCAAATGATCACAGCCGTCTGCGCGGTGGTCAACGGCGGCAAGCTGATGCAGCCCCATGTGGTGCAGTCCATCCACGATACCGAGCGCAATACCGTGCAGCAGGTGGAGCCCACCGTAAAAGCGCAGGTCATCCGGCCCGAAACCAGCGCCGTCATGCGCGAATTGATGGAGGGTGTTGTGACCACCGGCACCGGCAAAAACGGTGCCGTGGCGGGCTACCGTGTGGGCGGCAAAACCGGCACCAGCCAAAAGCTGGACAGCGAGAATGAGCGCGCCCGCATTGCCAGCTTTGTGGCAGTGGCGCCGATCGAAAACCCAAAAATCGCAGTCCTCATCTGCCTGGATGAACCCCACAGCTGGACCACCAGCGGCGGCGCGCTTTCCGGCCCCGTGGCGGCGGAGGTGCTGCAAAAAAGCCTGCCGCGCTTAGGCATCCAGCCCAGCTATACCGAAGCAGAACAGGCAAAATATTTTACCACCGTGCCTGATGTGACCGGCTGGAAAGCCCCAGCCGCGGCCCAAAAATTGAACGAGTATACCCTGACTGCGGATGTGCTGGGGCAGGGGGAGAGGGTCGTCAGCCAGTACCCGCGGGCAGGCACCACCGTGCGGCGCGGCTCCGCCATCCAGCTGGACACCACCGGCCAGCTGGACCCCGCAGCGGACGAAGGATAACGCCGAGTGGTTGCACCCCCGCCCCATTTGCGATACAATAATATAGACAATACCGCATAATTCTAAGTGCCGATACGGCGAGCGAGGTGCGGCAGATGCCAAGCCAAAAGCGCAGATAATACTGGATGTCTTATCGAGCATTTTGGCAACGCAGATGCCGTGCCGTAGCCGCCGAAGCGGTGCTTAAGCCGCAAGGCGGGAATTGTGCGGTGTTGCCTATAAAGTTTATCCCAAAAAGGGGAGGGGAGCCGCTTGCCAAAGCTGCAAACAAACGGCGCAAAACAAAAACGAACCACCTATATGATACTGCTGCTCTGGACGGCGGTCTGCTTTGCCCTGCTGGTGGTGGACTGGTGCTGCTGGGGACCCAACCGGCTGGACGCCGACATGGCGTCCGAACAACTGCTTGCCAACCTGCTGGCGCAGGAGGGCGGCGTGATGAGCACCAACTGGTACTATTCCACCGAGCTGCGGGTGCTCAACACCCAGCTGGTCATGGCACCGCTGTTCCGGCTGTTCACCAGCTGGCATACTGTGCGCGTGGTGGGCAGCGTGGTGCTGATCCTTTTGTATCTCGCGGCGTGGTTCTGGTTCGGGCGCAGTGCAAAGCTCAAGTACAGCGGCCTGCTGGGGGCCGGGCTGCTGGTGCTGCCCTATGGCGCGCTGTACCGCCAGTATGTGCTGGAGGGCCTTTACTATATTCCGCACATTGCCATCAGTTTTGCGGTGCTGGGGTGTGCGGTGCGCATTCTGCGCGGCGGGCGGCGGCTGGCCCCGGCGGCGGGAATGGTGCTGTTCAGCTTTGCGGCGGCACTGGGCGGGCCGCGGCAGCTGTTCATCTTGAACATTCCGCTTACCGTGGCGGCAGCGCTGCTCTGCTGGCTGGATGCTCCGCCTGCGGATACCCTGCGCCAAAAGCTGGCCAATGCCTGGCGCACCCCCGGCGGGGCGCTGCTGGTGCCCACCCTTGCGGCGGATGCTGCCGCGCTGGCGGGGTACCTGGTCAACGCAAAGGTGCTGGCGGAAAAATATCACTTCCAGGACCAGGGATATGTGGCCTTTACCGAGCTGAACCTGGACCGTCTGCAATGGTTTGCAAATGCGCTGCTGGCTTCCTTTGGCTGGCAGGAGGGCAAAGTGTTTTCTCTGGCCGCGCTGTTTAACCTGGCGGCTGCGGCGCTGATCCTTTTCTGCTTTGTGTTTTCTGTTTGGCTGGTGCGCGGCAAAGCACGCTACCCGCTGGGGCACCGGCTGGTGGGGGCATTTTTCCTGGCCGGGGCCGTCTGCTTTGCGCTGCTGTACGGCCTGACCAACAGCGGCCATTCGGACCGCTACCTGCTGCCGCTGGCAATTTTATTTGTACCGCTGCTGGAAATCATGCTGGCGGACTGCACCCCCCGGCACCGCCCGGATGCCCGTGGTCTGACGGCCCTGCTGGCGGCGATATTACTGCTGCGCGCCGGAACAGACTACCGCGCAGCGGCAGTGGCAGCCAACCCCAACCAAGGGGCGGCACAGTTCCTGGTGCAGAACGGCTACCGGGATGGGTACGCTTCTTTTTGGGACGGTAATGTGATGACCGAGTTGACGGACGGCACCCTGAACGTGTGGACCCTGACCCCAAACAGTGTGCCGGAGCTGCGCCCTTGGCTGCAGGTCACCAGCCATCTGCAAACCCCTCCGCAGGGTAAAATTTTCTTTGTTATCTCCAAATGGGAAGCATACGGCGAGCGCCAGCCCACTACCCAGGCCCTTGCCGATGCCATGCCGGAGGATGCGCTGATCTATGAGGATGAAACCGTAAAGATTTACGGTTTCGCCAGCGATGAAGCCATGCGCCAGGCGTGCGGATTTGCGGCATTCCCATAAAAAATAAGCCGTCACAAACTTTTCACAATTTTCTTTGAAAATAATTACATCCCGCTGGTTGACAAACCGGCGGGATTTGTTTATAATCGTACTGTTGCAAATCAAAATGTTTCAATTCAAACAATTAACAATCAAACGAATTGGAAAGTGAGGTGATCCAAACGCAGAACCGCAACCAACAGGATGACCACGGCTTTGTGCATGTGGGCCGCACCTTAAACTATGCCGCGCGGGAAATTTCCTGCGCGCTGGATGCGTACATCAGCACCAGGGTCAGCCCGGAGCTGACCGGTATGCGCGGCATGGTGCTGGGGTTTTTGATGCAGGAAACGGAAAGCGGCAAGCAAATCTACCAGCGTGATCTGGAAGCCCGGTTCCACACCAACCGTTCCAGCATTACCACCATGCTGCAGGGCATGGAGCAGTCCGGCTTTATCACGCGGGAAGTTGTCGCCAAAGACGCCCGGCTCAAAAGCCTGGTTCCGACCGAGAAAGGCCGCCAATGCGCCGCCGCCATCCACCAGTGCATTTCGGATTTTGAGCATGACCTGCAAAACGGGGTCAGCGCGCAGGAACTGGAAGCTATCCAGGGCACCCTGCACAAGCTGATTGAAAATGCAAAAGCCATCCGCGGCAAAAATTAAGGCGTATCTGAAAAGTCAAAAATTTGGTCTATTTCTATAAACGCAGCGGGATTTTGCGTTAAAAAGCCTTGGAATATACAAAGGATTCCTGCGGCTCCTTGCCTTAAATCCTGCTTGTGTTTGCGAAATATCCGTTATTTTCTTTGTTTTCAGACACACCCCAAAGTGTTCCGCAATGCTTTGACTTAAGAAGTTCAGGCGCTGCCCCCAGGCAGCCAAACAGGAGATACCATATGTTTAAGTCACTTTACAAAGAAACAGAGGGGTTCCGGCTGGTTTCCATCCTGACCCCTTTGTGCATGATCGGCGAAGTGGTGATGGAAATGATCATCCCCAAGCTGATGTCCTCCATCATTGATGATGGCGTTACCGCCGGCAATCTTTCCCACATTTACCGCATTGGCGGCTGGATGGTCGTGGCAGCGGCCTTTGGCCTGCTGTTCGGCGTGCTGGGCGGTGTGTTTGGTGCGCGTGCTTCCACCGGTTACGCCCGCAATCTGCGCCGCTCCATGTACCGCAATATCCAAACATTCAGCTTTGCCAATATCGATAAATATTCCACCGCCGGTCTGGTCACCCGTATGACCACCGACGTGACCAACATCCAGAACGCTTACCAGATGATTTTGCGTATGGCCATCCGTGCGCCGTCCAGCATGGTCATTGCCATGATCATGGCGTTCACCATCAACGCCAAGCTGGCTTCCATCTATCTGGTGGCGGTCATCATTCTGGGCGGCTGCCTGGTGCTTATCATGTCCCGCGCCAGCAACTACTTCTCCGCCGCATTCAAAAAGTACGATGACCTGAACGAGAGCGTGCAGGAAAATGTTTCCGCCATCCGCGTGGTCAAAGCGTATGTGCGCGAAGATTACGAGAGTGAAAAGTTCAAAAAGGCATCCGGCAATGTGCAGGATCTGCTGCTGCGTGCTGAAAAAGTTCTTTCCTTCAACTCTCCGCTGATGATGGCCACCGTTTACACCTGCATCCTGCTGATTTCCTGGCTGGGTGCCCGCATGATCGTGCTGTCCGGTGCTACCAGCTTTACCACCGGCGAGCTGATGAGCATGCTGACCTACTGCACCAACATCCTGACCAGCCTGATGATGCTGTCCATGGTGTTCGTCATGATCTCCATGTCCGCCGCTTCCGCCAAGCGTGTGGCTGAAGTGCTGGAAGAAGAAAGCACCCTGTCCAACGGCGAAAAACCGGTTATGAAAGTCAAGAACGGCGCTGTCCGCTTTGATCATGTCTGCTTCCGCTATAAGGCCGATGGCCGCGATGTGCTGTCTGATATTAACCTGAACATCCGTTCCGGCGAGACCATCGGCATCATCGGCGGCACCGGCAGCGCAAAAACCAGCCTGGTGCAGCTGCTGCCCCGCCTGTATGATACCACCGCCGGTCATGTGTACATTGGCGGCGTGGATGTACGCGATTACGACCTGGAGATCCTGCGCAACAGCGTTGCCATGGTGCTGCAGAAAAACGAACTGTTCAGCGGCACCATTGCCGAAAACCTGCGCTGGGGCAATAAGGATGCCACCGATGCCGAGATCGAGGAGGCATGCAAGCAGGCCTGCGCCGATGAATTTATTGAGCGCTTCCCCGATAAATACAACACCCACATTGACCAGGGCGGCACTAACGTTTCCGGCGGCCAGAAGCAGCGCCTTTGCATTGCCCGTGCTCTGCTGAAAAAGCCCCGCATCCTGATTCTGGACGACTCTACCTCCGCTGTGGATACCGGCACCGACGCCAAGATCCGCAAGAGCTTTGCCGAAAAGATTCCCGGCACCACGGTGTTCATCATTGCCCAGCGTATTTCCAGCGTGGAAAACGCCGACCATGTGATCGTGCTGGATAACGGCAGGATCAGTGGTTACGGTACCCCGGCCGAAATGCTGGCCACCAACCCCATCTATCAGGAAGTTTATAACAGCCAGACCAAAGGCTCCGGCGACTTTGACGAAAAGGGAGGCGATAACAATGGCTGAGCAGAAA
>UMAP01008663.1_pt1 | contig 10371 bp, 8 predicted proteins | sample 1963731 | NCBI WGS metagenome assembly UMAP01 (sample SAMEA4835918, study PRJEB28245) | human gut metagenome | biome: gut microbiome; material: fecal sample | place: Denmark | collected 2008 | reverse complement strand
TTTACTGCAGCCGCCAGGACCGGATTCATAACAGCAGCCAGATATGCACCATTGACATTACCGGATGCAGATACATACTCATCTCCCGTATCCGTGCTGTCCGTTCCATTCATGCTGCTGTCTGTATCTGTGTCCGAATCCGAAGAAGTTGACGTATCTGCATCGCTCTCCTCAATCGCTCCTCCATTTTTCAGGCTATTTAAACGATTGATAGCTTTATTCAGATCCTGTTCCTGCTGCTGTTGTTTCAACTTCGCAATATTCAGTTCCATCTGAACCAGTGTCATGTCAAAAGAAATCAGTTTATCATCCTTTTTTACCTCGTCATCCTTCGATACATACACTTCCTGAATGATCATATCCTTATCTACAGTAATATTCTGAATGGCGCTTGTCACAATATTTCCATCAAGATTCGTATCATCCATATAATACTGCCCAGCCAGATTATCCACGCTTACAACAGAAACTGTTTTCTGATGAGACTTTTTATAGTAAACTGCGCCTCCTGCTGAACCGCCTGCAACGAGAGCAGCAATCAGAATGCCTATAATAATTCTTTTTTTCATTCTATTACTTCACCTCTTTTTCCTTCAGCTCACCATCACGGATCGTTACTACACGTTTTGCATGTGATGCAATATCCGCATCATGTGTGATCATCAGTACCGTTACCCCCTCATCATTCAACCTTTGAAAAAGCTCCATGACCTGCGCGCCTGATTTACTGTCAAGTGCACCTGTCGGTTCATCCGCAAGCAAAAGCTTCGGATTATTGACAATTGCTCTGGCAATCGCCACTCTCTGCATCTGTCCACCTGAAAGCTGATTTGGCAGGAAGTCTACACGGTCTGCCAGTCCTACACGCTCCAGGGCTTTCAATGCACGTTCTCTTCTTTCTTTTTTGGGTACTTTTGCATAGTTCAATGGTAATTCTACATTTGCCAGAGCCGACTGTCTCGGAAGCAGATGAAAGCTCTGGAATACAAATCCAATCTTATTTAATCGCAGATCTGACATATCATTCTCTGAACAGTTCAAAATATCCTGTCCATCAAGTGAAAAACTTCCCTCTGTTGGTTTATCCAGACAGCCAATAATATTCATCAGGGTCGTTTTTCCAGAACCGGACGGTCCCATGATTGCCACATATTCTCCCTCTTCCATGGAAAAATTGACATCTTTGAGTACCGGCACACTCATTTTTCCCTGCTGATAATTCTTATATATGCCTTTTAGTTCAAGAATCATTCTGCATCCTCCGTATCACCCTGGACAGGAACAAGGTCCTCATCCATTGGCACACTTACTCCGTCGGAGTCATCATCAGAGACCACATCTCCCATCGCATCTGGATCATCGATCACTGTACTTTCACCATCAGATTCATACTCATCGTCTGCGCTCCATTCATCTGCATTCCAGTCATCTTCAGAATCAGAAAAATCATCCGTAACATAAGCATCTTCGCCATCAAGATTATCCGCGCCAAGATTGTCCGCATCAAGATTGTCCGCGCCAAGCTCATCCACTGGCTGCATATCTACAGTACTTGTATCCATCGCCTCTTCAATATTTGTTGTCGTAGCCATACCCTCTTCAAGAACATCCGACGGAAATGCAATGCTATCGTCCTTAGTAAGACCATCTGCAATCTCATATTCCCCAAGTTCCTCATCATACTGTCCAAGGATCACACTTCGTTTTTCGAGTTTGTCATCTTTATCTGCTGCCCAGACATAAGGACTGTCTGTATCTGCATCTACAATATATGCCTCACTGATCCATACACCGGTCTTCTGAGTATCCTGGCCTTCATCCATTTCTATATAGACATGCTGTCCGAGCATCAGACCATCAGAAGAATCCAGATTCACATAAAATGGATATGTACTTGTACTTGTCTGTGAATCTCCGCTGCTGTCCATCATTCCAAAACTTGAACTACTGTTGCTGCTGGTAGCACTTTCACGATCAATTGTCCCCATAGTTCCCTTCCATGTCTGACTGCTGTCCACACGGGAACGGATAATAACCGGATCTCCCTCGATAATATTCTGAACATTCATCTCATTGACAGTTCCTTTGATACGATATGCACCTGTACTCAGAATCGTAATAAATGCATTGCCGCCGCTGCTGCTATCACTTGAATATGACATATCCGAATCATCTGCGCTGTCATCCACACTGCTGTTATCATCCGATGTCAGCTTTGAAGTATCAATCTTCTGAATCACACCGTCAATGCTGCTTCGAACTTCTGTGTTCCCCGTTGCACTCTGCAGCTTGTCAATCTCAGCCTGTTTGCTTTTCTGGCTGTATTCATTTTTTTTGAGATTCATTTTGTTGGTCTCAATCTCAATCGTATAAGAAAGCTGATTGTCCTGTGTTGCCTGTTTCTTCTCTTTTTCCAGAGTTGCTATCTGCTCGGTCAGGCTGCTCGCTTCGTTTTTCAGACGATCCAGATCAAGCTGTGCTTCCTCCAGACTTTCCTGAATGCTGCTCAGGTCATACTCAAAAAGAAGCTGTCCTTTTTTGACCTGATCGCCTGTCTTGACTTTTACTTCTTTAACTGTTCGACCACTTTCCAACTCAACAGATACCGTCTCCTGAGGTTCGACCACGCCGGCATAGCGATTGGAAACACCAGATGTCTGATCTGTCAAATCACTGATTTTCGTCACATAAACTGCATCACCGCTGGTCTGCTGCTGATTTCCTATGATTCCCATCTTCCAGCATACCCCTGCTGCTCCGCCGCCAATTATCAATATCCCAAGAAGGATCAATATACGTTTTTTCATTAAGCTGTGTTCCTCCTAACTTTGTAAAAGGTACTTTTTAACTTCTATATCATAGCAATTTTCTTTTCTAACCCTGTAAAAGGTATTTTTAACTTAATTATCATAGCAGATTCTGAAATAAAATAAAAGAGCTGTGGAAAATCCGTAACTGTTTCACATTTTTTTCACGAATTATTTCGAAATCCGACGTAATTTTACCGTTTTTTGACTTTTATACGTTTATCTGGTAAAATATAAGGGATTATTTTTGAAAGGAAAGATACCTATGAAGATCGCAAAAGGTCTGATGCCTTTTCTCCTTTTTATCCTTATGTCTGTCACATTTCTGACAGGCTGTTCCCACGTGGATAAAACGGATGTAGAGGCAGTAATTACCAACGAACTGAATCTGCTGAAAAATCTGGATTCTGATACGACCCAGAAATACGTATCCTATAAAGAACTTTTTCCTGACACGACACAGGAGATAGAATTATCCAAAGAAATTAAAGAAGTTTTTTCTCTCTTTTTCCGGGATTTTGATTACAAAATCCGGAATGTTGATGTCGACAACGATACAAAAGAAGCCAGCGTTTCCCTGCAGCTTTCTACACTGGATGCCAGGACACTTGCCAAAGACTATGCACAGGCATCTCTTGAAACTGCCATTTTAAAAGCAGCCGCCTCTGATACCTCTGCAACAGAGGAGACAACCGATTCCCTTGAGGAACGTTATCTTATCATAGATAGTCTGCTCAAAAAAAGCAAATATGAAACGGTGACACGAGACTGTACCATGACGCTCCAAAATACCGGAACCGATCATGATGAATGGGAAATTCAAAGATCACATTCCCTTGAAAATGATCTTGTCGGCGGTCTTATAAGTTATCTCTCTGATAACAATCTGCTCTCACCTGAAGAAACATTAACTATTTATCTGAACACCCTGAAATCCATGAATACCGAACAGATGGGAAATTATCTGGGCATCGAAAGTTTGCTCAATACTTCCGACTCCGACAAAAATTCCATTGCTTCCGCGCTTGTAGAACAGGTACACCAGAATTTTGATTTCAAGATCACAAACTGCGAAGAACAGGGATATACTGCAACCGTCAGTACAACCATCACAACGTTTGACAGTGCCTCAATTCTGAACACGTTCAGTCAGGAACAGGATGCTTATTTAAGCTCTGCGGATGCTGTAATAGACGGTTCGGAAAAAAGATATCAAAAATCGCTTGAGATGCTTCTTAATGATATTAAAAATAACACAGCGAACATCACCTCCACAGCAGACTTCCATCTGACCAATGATGGAGTTTCGTGGAAGCTTGACGACAGTAATACCACCATTGGCAATGCCATTTTCGGAACCTTAAGTAATTCCCCTGTAAGTGAAGAAACAGAAGATGCAGATTCCTCTGAAGACGACTCTTACGCCCAAGAATCCGAAGATTAATGAATTTATCAGTTAAAAGGCTGCCCCGTTATTCGGGACAGCCTTTGTATTTACTCTTTTATTCTTCTGTTTCAGGTTCTACTTCAAGGCCGAGTTCTTTAAGCTGCTGCTCACTTACTCTGCTTGGTGACTCCGTCATCAGGCAGGATGCATCTTTTACCTTCGGGAAAGCAATAACGTCACGGATGCTGTCAACTTTTGCCATCAGCATAACAAGACGGTCAAGACCATAAGCCAGTCCTGCGTGAGGCGGAACTCCATATTTGAATGCATTCAGAAGGAATCCGAACTGTTCGTAAGCAGCTTCTCTTGTGAAGCCTAACATCTCGAACATCTTTTCCTGAATGTCGTTCTGATGGATTCTGACACTTCCTCCGCCGATCTCATTACCATTCAGTACAATATCATATGCTTTTGCACGGATTTTTCCAAGATCTCCACTTTCGATCAGCGGGATATCCTCATCCATCAACATTGTGAACGGATGATGCATCGCTGTGTAACGGTTTTCTTCTTCATTCCACTCAAGAAGCGGGAATTCTGTTACCCATACAAACCGATATTCATTCTTATCAAGAAGATCCATCTGTTTTGCAAGTTCTACACGGAGGGCTCCAAGTACATCATAAACCACTTTGTTCTTATCTGCTGCGAAGAGAAGCAGGTCTCCCGGCTTACCTTCCATTGCGCCAACAAGTGCATCCATTTCTTCATCTGTCATGAATTTTGCAAAGGAAGATTTGCGTGTACCGTCTTCTGCAATTGCAATGTAAGCAAGACCTTTTGCACCATAACCTTTTGCAAATTCAACCAGCTTGTCAATTTTTTTACGAGGCATGCCACCCTGGCCTTCTGCATTGATACCACGAACACTTCCGCCATTTTCCAGTGCACTCTTAAACACAACAAAGTCACAGTCTCTGACAACTTCGCTTACATCATGCAGTTCCATACCGAAACGCATATCCGGTTTATCAGAACCGAAACGATCCATAGCCTCCTGCCATGTAATTCTCTGAATCGGAAGTTTTACATCTACATCCAGAACTTCTTTGAAAAGGTATGCAAGGAATCTTTCGTTTACATCGATAACATCATCTACATCTACAAAAGAAAGTTCCATATCAATCTGAGTGAATTCCGGCTGACGGTCTGCACGGAGATCCTCATCACGGAAGCAGCGTGCAATCTGGATATAACGGTCATAACCGGAACACATCAGAAGCTGTTTGTAGAGCTGAGGAGACTGCGGAAGTCCGTAGAAAGAACCCGGATGAATTCTGGACGGAACAAGGTAATGTCTCGCACCTTCTGGAGTACTCTTACCAAGCATTGGTGTTTCGATTTCAAGGAAACCTTCTTCTGTAAAGAATTTACGTGTCAGCTGGGCAACTTTACTCTTCAGCATGATATTTCTCTGTAAATCAGGTCTTCGAAGATCCAGATAACGATATTTCAGACGAATTTCATCCTTTGTCTTGCTGTTCTCTTCGATCGGGAACGGTGGAACATCTGATTCTGCCAGAATACGTAAAGATTCTGCACGAAGTTCAATTGCACCTGTTGCAAGATTTTCGTTAACTGCACCACCACGGTTCTCAACGGTTCCTGTTACAGCAATGACAAACTCACTGCGGAGTTTTCCAGCTTTTTCGAATCCCTCTTCATCAATATTTCCATTCTCAAAGATCAACTGCATGATACCGGAACGGTCACGAAGGTCAACAAAAACGATTCCGCCTTTGTTACGGGCTTTCTGCACCCATCCCATCAGGGTCACTTTGCTGCCGACCATTTCCTTTGTCACTTCTGCACATCGGCATGTTCTGTGCAGACCTTTCATACTTTCAGCCATGATTCTGTCTCCTTTTTTTATCTGTTGAAAAATTCCACAAATTCTGTATAACCTTCAGCTGTCATCTGTTCTTTCTGGAATTTTTTATTTTTCTTCATAATAGAAATGTTTACCTGTACACCGCTTTTGCGCTCTTCTTCCGCCTGTTTCAGGATTGGAAGAAGTTTGTCTGACGGCATATTCTTTTCGATCAGGTATGCTTTCTTTGCTTTGCTCTCAGGAATCTCATATCCTCTTTCAAGAAGAAGCATTACGATTCTTTCGAATCCGATGGAAAATCCACATGCAGAAGTATTCTGTCCGGTAAATTTACCGATCATCTCATCATAACGTCCGCCACCGCCTACGGAACCACCGAATTCATCCATGGCAATCTCAAAAATCGGCCCTGTATAATAAGACATTCCTCGAACCAGTGTCGGGTCAAAAGAAATCTTGAAGTCTGCATTCTTAACAGAATCTACTGCTGTAATGATCGTTTCAAGATCTTCTGCAACTTTCGGATCCAGAACGTCTTTCAGTTTTTCTTTGCAGTAACGCACTCCTTCAATGTCAGAAGTAATTTCTTTGAACATACCAAGGTAGGTATCAATGCACTCTTTCTTAAAACCTTCTTTTTCGAGTTCTTCTGCAACACCTTCCAGACCGATCTTGTCCATCTTGTCCAGAATAATAAATACTGTATCAAAGCTATCTTCCGGGAAACCACTGTACTGTGCCATAGCTTTCAGGATTTTTCTGTCATTGATACGGATCGTAAAATTGTGGAAATCCAGTTTGCCAAGCAGAGTAGTTGTTGCCATAACAAGCTCAATCTCAGCAAGGTAAGTAGGCTCACCAAGAATATCGATATCACACTGCATGAACTGACGGAAACGACCTCTCTGCGGACGGTCTGCTCTCCATACATTGCCCATCTGGAGTGCCTTAAATGGTGCCGGAAGCTGTCCGGAGTTGTTAGAATAATATCTGGAAAGCGGTACAGTCAAATCATAGCGAAGACCGGAATCTACCAGATCTGCCTCACATTCTGCAGTATCCAGTTTCAGTTTTTCTCCACGTTTCAGGATCTTGAAAATCAATTTTTCGTTTTCTCCCCCCTGTTTACTGCTGAGGTTTTCAATGTGCTCCACACATGGAGTTTCAATCGCAGAGAATCCGAACTTTCCGTATGTTTCACGGATCATGTTCATTACATAATTACGGATCTCCATCTCCTTAGGTAAAATGTCTTTCATACCGGTAACCGGTTTTTTCTTTAATGCCATGCTGTCCTCCTGTTATTCATTATTATGTACCACTCTCTGAAATGCAAGAAATACTTCCATGTCAAAATTCTTGATTTCGTCAATCATCAGTTCTATAACTGTACTTACATCAAACGCTTTGCGATATGGTCTGTCCGAACTGAGCGCCGCATACACATCACAAACTCTTAAGATGCGTGCACCAAGCGGAATACTGTTCTCAGAAAGATTTGATGGATAACCACTGCCATCATAATTTTCATGATGATAAAGAATACTTTGAAGTACAATATCCGAATACCCCTGATCTTTCAGTTCTTCATATCCCAGCGACGAATGCATCCTCACATACTTCAGTTCCTCGATCAGAAGCGGGTCTCTTTCCTGACCATTGATATAGCCGGTAAGTTTCAGCTTACCGATATCATGAAGCATACCTGCGATTGCCATCTGGTAACAGAATTCTTCATCCAGCCCCATCTCAACAGCTACTGCATACGCCAGATTACTTACAACGACTCCATGATTCAGTTCCGCAGACAGATCAAAATCCAGAATCCGGTCCGTTGACTTAACTGTCTCACTCTGTGCTGTCTCCAACGTATACACCTCCTGATTTACAGCCATGTATTGATTCCTTTACGCTTTCGTTCGATCATTTCATCAATACGTTCGATATAATTCGTAACGTCTTTGACATTTTCCACTCGTTCGATACGTTTCCCATGATCAAAGACAAGTTTGGAAGAGCCACCTGCACCCAATGCGATGATCGGTTGCTTTTCCTCCATAATTAGTATATTGTAAATCCCGGCTTTGTCAACCTTTGCATAGCCAACATTCTCAAAATTTCCCTTCATATTTTTCTGTCGGTACAGATAATAAGGTCCCATATCCATTTCACAGGCGGTTCTCATGGTCATATCCATGATCTCCTGATTATTTTCAAAAGTCATCTCCTGATATCTGTCCTTAAAAATATTCAGGCGCGCCGCACGCTTCACTGCAAGAGAATGTACGGTAACACTGTCCGGAGCAAGAGCCTTTACTTCATCCAAAGTGTGTTCTACCATCTTACGATCTTCTCCCGGAAGTCCCACGATCAGATCCATATTGATATTATCAAATCCGCACTCTCTGGCAAGAGCAAATGCCTGCTTTGTCTCATCCACCGTATGACGCCGTCCGATAATATCCAGAGTTTCCTGATTCATTGTCTGCGGATTGACAGAAATTCTCGTAATCGGATAGTTACGGATCATCTGCAGTTTTTCGCGTGTAATGCTGTCCGGACGTCCGGCCTCAATCGTAAATTCTGCAAGATGCTCACAGTCAAAATTTGCAATGAGCGCATCCAGCAGGATCTTAAGCTGATCCGGTTCCAGTGTAGTAGGTGTACCTCCTCCAATGTAAACCGTATCCAGCTTTTTGCCTTTCTCATTCATAATCTGCGCAACTGCATGTATTTCTTTGCAGAGAGCATCCAGGTATAAATATACTCTGTCCTTCCACTGTTTCAATGGATAGGAACTGAACGAACAATAAAGGCAGATACTCGGACAGAACGGAATTCCTACATACAGACTGTATCCATTCTCATAATCGATATCTTTAAGGATTTCTCGTTCCCTGTTTGCAATGGTTATTGCCAGCGCTGTTTTCTGCGGGCTCACCATGTAACGTTCTCTCAACTCCTGCGCAGCTTCTGTATTTTTCATTCCGGATTCAATCAGCCCCATCGCAAGTTTCGCCGGACGGATACCGGTAAGATTTCCCCACGGAAGAGTCTTGCCCGTCAGCTTCACCAGAAGTTTATATAAAGCAATTTTTACAATATCTTTACGTTCTTTGCGGATTGCACGCGCCCGTTCTTTCTGTTCGCTTTCATCCTGTCCCTCTGTGTCCATACAAGAAACAAGGGCATCCGAAGACTGCCCCTTTATAAATTCTGCACTTGTCACGCCTTTGGTTTCCGCATTTTCACAGGAAATCACACAGGAATCAGCCTGTTTTGTGATTTTGAAAAAAAGGTCACAGGCCTCTTCTTCTTTTTCATAGAAAGAATGTATCTCACTTCCCGGATAAAATGCCCTGATCAGTTCATATATATCATGCTCAAATTCTCTGTCTTCAAACAGAATACCAATCTTAAACAAATGGATTATACCTCTTTTCGTAACCAATTGTGGTAGATGCATCATGACCCGGATATACCTCTGTATCATCCGGAAGTGCATCAAGCAGTCTGTGCAGACTTTCTACAATTGCTGCCGTACTTCCCTCCGGAAAGTCTGTTCTTCCCACAGAACCACAGAAGACAGTATCTCCACTGAAAAGCACGCCCTCATCTTTCAGGTAATAGCAGCAGCTTCCTGCAGTATGTCCCGGTGTCTCGATCATCTGTACAGAAAATCCAGCCAGCTCGACTGCCTGCAGATCTGTAAGATAAACATCTGCTTTTAATGTATAACTATCCATATGATATGCCGTCAGATTAATTTTTGGATCCTGAAGCGTTTTTTCTTCTTTCTGACAGGCATAAATCGGAATCTGATATCTGTCGCGAATAGCTTCTGCGGCCAGAATATGATCAAAATGTCCATGTGTCAGAAGAATTGCCACAGGTTTCCCCTGCATTTCAAGAATCTTCTGTTCGATTTTTTCTGCATTATCACCCGGATCGATGATCAGCATCTCTCCTGTCTCTTTATTTTTCAGAAAATAACAGTTTGTGAATACACTGCCGACAATGCATTTCTGTAAAACCAGCTTTCCCATATGCTTTCCTTTCTGATGATCAGCCTGTAGTACGTTCTACATCCAGCACACTTTCAATCTGTCGGATCTTTGCGATCAGAGAAGAAAGTTCTTCCTTACTTGCAATCTCAAAACTGATAGAGATCGTTGCTTTTTCCTGCTTGCTGGTACGGCTGTTGATGGTTCTCATATCTATCTTTCTCTCGGTAAAAATCTTGGAGAGATCTACCAGAAGTCCGGTACGGTTATTTGCATATACCT
>UMAP01024091.1_pt1 | contig 10540 bp, 11 predicted proteins | sample 1963731 | NCBI WGS metagenome assembly UMAP01 (sample SAMEA4835918, study PRJEB28245) | human gut metagenome | biome: gut microbiome; material: fecal sample | place: Denmark | collected 2008 | reverse complement strand
AAGGCTTGAACTACACCATGGTCAGTGATAGCGATAGCAGGCCAGCCCCAACGAGCGGCAGTAGATATCAATTCTTTTGCTGATACAACAGCGTCCATATTGCTCATATGTGTATGTGCGTGTAGTTCTACGCGTTTTTCGATAGCTCTATCTTCTCTTTTTGGTAATTCAGACAAACAGATATTAAGTGGCATCATTACATAATCATTGAGATAAGAGTCAAAACGGATAGAGCCTTTTATTTTGATAATATCAGCTTTTTTTAGAGCAGACATTACTTCTTCAAAGTCATCTTTATTTTTTAAGAATACTTTACAAGAAATACCGTCAGATTCATCTGCTAGGTCAAAAGTTAGAAGATTAGTTCCTGTATTGAATTCACGATTATTGATATTGAAAATGCGACCGCGTAAAACGATATTTTTCATTTCGCCATCAATGCTAGTGATTTCAATATGTTCTTCAGGAATGTTATCAATCATTAATTTGCGTTCACTTTTGCGACGGAATTTTGGTGCAGGGTTATCTGCATTATTAGCAGGTGGTGGCGGTGTATTATTTTTGCTGACTGTATGGTTTTGTGTTTTAGCTTGTTGTTGAAGTTGACGAAGATAAGATTCAGGGTCAAAATCAGCTAAAGTATTATTTATTGCAGGTTGTTGTTGACTATCAATGCGACAGATAACATGACAAGGGCAATGTACCATAGCTTGAACAGCTTGAGATATAGTTTCTTCAATATTATGAGAGCGTAAAATATCTTCAATATGGTCGCCTTTGAAATCTATCATGATTTTATTGCCATCAACGCTATGACTAGCTTGGTTTAAAATGGAAAATAAAGTAGGGTTACCGTTAGCTGCATTTTGAACAATGATAGACCAATGGCGGGCTACTTCTTGTGGCAAGTCCACAATATCTTGATAAAAAATTACAGTGGGAATATTACATTTTTGCGATATATATGATGAAGCTTTAGCTAATAATTCATCAGGTATACCATTGTAAGTTTGCATGAGGATTTCCCATGAATTGTTATTTACATCAATTTCTACATGTTTAATAGTAGCTTCTTGCATGATTTTTTGTTCTTGAGCTGTTCCAGGCATAGAAGCAAGAAGCTGACGAAATTTATCGCCACCATTTTGAGGTAAAATAAGATATTTTTTTGTCATAATAAACCTCGTTAATTAAGAAAAACGACCTAATTTTGGCAATTGTGTAAGGCTAAGATGTGCTGTGCTATTTAATAACTCAACATTGATTTTATCGCCATAAAAAGTAACGATATTTACAGCGGTGTTATCTTGTCTTAAAGTCCAAATATAGCGAAGTGGCATATGCAAAGCATAAGCAAGTAAAGTGCGTAAAATTCCACCATGAGCTGTGATGGCAATAGTTTCATCAGGGTGTTTGTTTACAATATCTAATAGAGCTTCAACGCCACGTTTTTGCACTTGAGCGAAAGATTCTCCTTCAGGCATAGTCAAAACATCTGGAGTAGAAAACATAGTTTCGATTTCATTAGGCCATTTTTCATGAATTTCATCATAAGTTAAACCTTCCCAAGAGCCGAAAGAAACTTCACAAAGACGTTTATCTTTGATGATTGGCACATTAAATTTTTTAGCGATTATTTCTCCAGTGATATAAGCTCGTTTTAGATTACTGCTATATACTCTATCTATATGAGTAACAGGAAAATTTTCAGCTAGTTTTTCAGCTTGTGAAATTCCTTCCTGAGATAATTCAATATCAGATTGTCCCTGAAATTTTCCAGAACTATTCCAAAGTGTTCTACCATGACGAATTAAAATAAGCTTAGTCAAAGAAAATCCTCCTTAATTTTTAACTTGAAAATTAAATCATATAAAAGATTGTGCTAAGACAAAAACAAATAGAACTACTAATTCACCTATTTCTGCAGTAGCACCATATACATCGCCTGTTAAACCTCCGATTAGATTTGCAACATAACGATTGAACAAATACATAACGATTATAGTAAAGATAAGAGCAATAACGCCAATAGTGCCTAGAAGTAATGAAATGATAAAAGTGAAAAGAAGAGCAAAAGCCATACTTTTTTTAGAAGAATATTCATGAAAAGCTTTGCCAAGACCTTCTTTGCGAGCATAAGGGAATAAGACTACAGCGATACTCATGCAACAACGAGCGATAATCGGCATTAAGAATAAAGCAAATAAGCTGTTGAAAAATTGAGCATGAGTAATATAAATATTTTGATTTACCATTAAATCAGTAAACATACTATATTTGCCAATCAAAACTAGAATTAAACAAGTAGCACCATGAGCACCTACGCGACTATCCTTCATGATTTCTAAGATACGTTCGCGTTTTCTTCCTGATAAAATACCGTCCATAGTATCAGTGAAGCCATCGCAGTGAAGTGCTCCTGTCAAAAAGATATTGCAAAATAGAAGGATAAAACCTATGAGATGTGCTGATAGATAAATATTAAAACTAGGCAATAAATAATATATCACATAACCCACTAGAACATATATTATACCTAAAATTGCACCAATTAAAGGGAAAAATTTAACACTGCCACCACAAGCTTTTTCAGACCAATCAAGATTTTTCTTGATAGTGATGCGTGTTAAAAATTGTAGACCCAATAAAAAATTATTCACTAAAAAATACCTCCTTTAAAATAATATGTTCGTTTCTTTATGAAAAATTTTTATTCATTCAAAAGAAACGAACTAACGAGAATAATTTATATAATAGATGAAAAAACATAAAATATAAATATAAATATAAAAATTATTTTATTTTTACAGGAATACCAGAAACAACGAAATAGACTTCAGCAGAAGCTTTAGCGATTTGTTGATTGCAAAGTCCTGCTAAATCGCGATATTTTCTAGCGAGAGTATTTTCTGGAACTATGCCAGAACCGACTTCATTAGTTACAAATACACATGTTTTATCTGTATTTTGCGCTTGAACTGCTTCAATTAGAGATGACATCATATCTTTAGCTCCAGCAGATAATTGTTCCATAGAGTATGCTTGTGTTTGTTCACTGCAAAGATAATTGCTTAAATAAAGTGTTAAACAATCAAAGAGAATTATATCGTGATGACAAAAAGCTTCATGGATAGCTTTTTCAGCGTGAAATGGTGCTTCAAAAGTTTGCCACGAACTAGGACGGCGTTGTTGATGTAGTTTCACGCGATAAGCCATCTCATCATCATAGATTTGTGAGGTGGCGATATAGGCGATATTTTGACCATGAGTTTTTACATAATCTTCGGCAAAACTGCTTTTTCCACAGCGCGCACCACCAGTTATTAAAATTATTTTGCCCATAACAAGGCTCCTTTGCGTATAGATTTATTTTTTAGATGAAGTATGTTATTCTAAATTATATATAAATTTTAAGTAGTAAAGAGGTAGAATTGTATGCAAGTTTTTTCCTCGCTTTTGGATATAAAAAATTTAAATTTGCAAGGTAAAAATTTGGCTGTTGCTTTAGGGACTTTTGATGGTGTACATATAGGTCATCAAAATGTCATAATGCAAGCTGTCAAATTGGCTAAAGAAAATCAAGGATTAAGTGCTGTATTTACCTTTAGTAATCACCCGTTATCTGTGATTGCTCCGAAGCGTAAACCTTTGATTATCAATGATACTTTAGCCAAGATTAGAGATATTGAAGCTTTAGGTGTAGATTTTTTATTTAATATTGAATTTAATTTAGAACTTTGTCAGATGGAACCAGAAGCTTTCGTTAAAATGTTGAAAGATTATTTATCTCCTAAATTTTTAGTTACAGGTCCTAATTATAGTTTTGGGGTAAAAGGATTAGGAACACCGGATTTATTAAAAGAACTTGGAGAAAAATATGGTTTTAAAGCATATATGCAACATTTTATTTATTGCCATAATAATATGGTAAGTAGCACTGTCATTCGTAAAGCATTAGCTGAAGGTGATTTAGATTGTGCAAATAAAATGTTAGGTAAGCCATTTAGCATAGATGAAGAAGTAATTCATGGAAAAAAACGTGGTCGTCTATTAGGTTTTCCAACTGCTAATTTAGCTATAAAAGCAGAGCGTGCTATGGTGCCAAATGGTGTCTATGTTGTTGAGGCTTATGTGGAAGGGAAAAAATATCAAGCTGTAGCTAGCGTAGGTACAAATCCAACATTTGAAGATATCAGCCGTCGCGTGGAAGTAAATATTTTTGATTTTCAACAAACTATCTATGGACAAATCATACGTGTTGATTTTCTAAAAATGCTTCGCAGGGAAATAAAATTTACTTCAGTTGATGCATTATTAAATCAAATGAAAAAAGATGTAAAACAAGCTAAAGCTTATTTTGTGAAGGAATAATTATAATTTATTTGGAATTTATCTTTAGCAGGAGTACTAACAGCAGAAGTATCGATTTGTTTATCTGCCATTAAAGGATTTTCTGTTTCGTCAGTGGCATCATCAGGAAGATATTCAGTCGTATCTATAGGTAATTCAACTGGTAAATTAGTTATGCGGAAGCTTTCTAAATATTTATCTGTAGGTTCGACTTGAATGATGAGTTTTTCTTTAGCTTCATTTTTATAAATATAGCAAGTATTGCCTTCAAACATCTGTCTGTCTGCTTTACCAAATACTTGTTCTATTTTATAGGAAGTCATGCCAGTTTTTAATTTGTCGTTGTGATTATAAGTATCATCAACGATAATCATATCAACTATTTTTTTAGTATCATTATTTATGCCAATTTTGTTATTATTTTTATAAACATAATATGTGATTTTTTTACCCCAAAGATAGTTTTGTTCATCATAACGAGGCGTACCAAATTGAGCAATCATATCTTCATAATTATCGCCTAAAGCTAAGTTGTTGTAGTGCAAATTATTTTTTGTAGGAGCAAAGGTCATACCCATAGAAAGGATACTAAAACAAAGGCAGAGAATAATTAGATAAAGTCGCATAATAAAACTCCTTTTCATTATAAATTTTTACAAGTAAAAGACAAATTTTTCTATGATATGTATAGTATAAATGTCTCAAAAACTACTGTCAAAAATTGACAAAATACCGTAAAACCTATATAATATTTGCTGATTGCAAAAAGGTAGTGTCAGGCGTTAGCTTGGCACTTCTTCTATTATTTTTAACTATTGTATGATTTTGTATAATGAATTGTATGACTGAAAGGAAGCATTAAAATGGCAGATAAGCGAGTAGTTTTGACCGAAGAAGGCTTAAAGAAGCTAGAAGAAAAACTTGAATATTTAAAAAGTGTCCGTCGTTTAGAAGTTGCTGACCGTTTAAAAGCAGCTATCGCACTAGGCGACCTTAGCGAAAACTCTGAATATGATGATGCTAAAAACGAACAGGCTTTCATTGAAGGTGAAATTCTCACTTTAGAAAGCCAGATTAGAAATAGTGAAATCATCAAAGCTGATGATAGCAATAAAGATGTAGTACATCTTGGTAATACTGTAGTAATCAAAGATATGGAATATGATGAAGATGAAACATATACAATCGTAGGTTCTACAGAAGCAGATACTACAGAAGGTAAAATCTCCAATGAATCTCCTGTTGGTATGGCTATCTTAGGAAAAACTGTAGGAACAGTAGTTCAAGTAAAAGTGCCAGCTGGTACTTTAGAATATAAAATTGTAGAAATTAAAAAATAAGAAGAGGAGGACTTTCGTTGGCAAAACAGCATATAGAAGAAAAACAACAAGATATCAATGAACTTATGCAGGTGCGTCGTGATAAGATGCAAGCTTTCATAGATAAAGGTATTGAACCATTTGGTCGTAGTTATGATGTAACTCATCATGCTCAAGAACTTTTAGACCAATTTGAAACTTTAGGAGAAGAAACTGTAGTGCGCGTAGCTGGTCGTTTGATGGCTGTTCGTGGTCATGGTAAAGCTAGCTTCACTGTTGTTTCCGACCTTAGCGGAAAAATTCAGGCATATTTCCGTCTTGATAACCTTGGCGAAGAAAAATATGGTGAATTTAAATTATTAGATATCGGTGATATCATCGGTGTGGAAGGTACTTTATTCAAAACACATCGTGGTGAAATCACTATCAAAGTATCTGATTTCTCTATTTTAGCGAAGTCTCTTCGTCCATTACCAGAAAAATTCCATGGCTTAAAAGATGTAGAAACTCGTTATCGTCAACGTTATTTAGATTTAATTGTAAATCCAGATGTACGTCAGACTTTCATCACACGTACAAAAATCATTAAATCTATCCGTAACTATTTAGATAGCCGTAACTTCTTAGAAGTTGAAACACCTGTATTAAGCCCAATCGCTGGTGGTGCAAATGCTCGTCCATTCATCACTCATCATAATGCACTTGATATTGATATGTATCTTCGTATCGCTACAGAATTATATTTAAAACGTCTTGTAGTTGGTGGCTTTGAACGTGTTTATGAAATTGGTCGTATTTTCCGTAATGAAGGTATTGACGTAAGACATAATCCAGAATTCACATCTATCGAAGTATATCAAGCATATGCAGACTTCAATGAATTAATGGATTTAGCAGAAGGTATCATTAAACAGGCTGCAATGGATGCTTGTGGCACAACTAAAATTACTTATGAAGGTACAGAAATTGACTTAAGTAATTTCCGTCGTGTTACAATGAATGATATTGTTTTAGAAACTACAGGCAAAGACTTCAGCAAAGTTCAGACTTTAGAAGAAGCACAAGCAATTGCACAAGAATTAGCTGTTCCTTGTGAAGGTAAACATTCTATTGGCGAAATCTTATATGAAGTATTCGATGAAAAAGTAGAATCTACTTTAATTCAGCCAACTATTGTAACACAATATCCAACAGAAGTTTCTCCACTTTCAAAACGCAATAAAGAAAATCCTGCATTCACTGACCGTTTTGAAATGTTCATTTATGGTCGTGAACTTGCAAATGCTTTCTCCGAGTTAAATGACCCAATTGATCAGGAACAACGTTTCATTGATCAACAAAAAGCTCGTGAAGGTGGCGATGACGAAGCTCATATGATGGACCATGATTATATCACAGCTCTTGAATATGGTCTTCCACCAACATGTGGTCTTGGTATCGGTATTGACCGTTTAGTAATGTTCTTAACAGACAGCTCTTCTATTCGTGATGTACTCTTATTCCCAACAATGAAACCAATTGAAAATTAATAAAGGAACAAATAAAGGACGAAGTTTTATATTTATATAAAACTTAGTCCTTTTGTTTTACTAATAAAAAATATATAAGTTTTAAGGTGATTAGAATATGAATTTATGGACAATGAAAAGTATAGAATTAGCAAATCAAAGAAATTATCTTGACTTACTTTATAAAATATATCCTATGTCTGTTAATTTAAGAAGAGAGATTAACAAAGATGATGAAAATAAGATAGTAAAATATTTTAATAATAGAGAATCCAAAAAATTATTGAAAATATTATTAAAACAAGATGTATTTCCTATAAAAGATTCTTATGTCGCATATTTAAAGAGAGATAATTCTGCAATTGACAGAAACCCTAATACAACTGACAGATTGGTCGGTATGTTATATGAAATGGGGCTAGATGAGATATTTAATAAAGCAACAGTACCAAAAGAAACGAATAGACAAATAGGACCTATGTTTAAAAATTGGATAAGTTTAGGTTATTTAGGATGTAAAGTTACAGACAATGAAAATGAATTTATGAATACTAGAGAAAATATGGTATTTAATAGTTCTGATATAGCAATGGAAGATTTAGCTAATAAATATTTTGGATATAAAAGAAAAAAAGGATTAGATTTTATTGCAAAATTTAATGGTATTTATATATTAGGCGAAGCTAAATTTTTAACAGATTTTGGAGGACATCAAAATGCACAGTTTGAAGATGCTATTATGACGATGAGAACTAACTTGGAAGATACAAAATATGAAGTAAGAAAAATCTCAATATTAGATGGTGTCTTGTATATAAAAAGTAAAAATAAAATGCATGTTAGATTAAATAATGATTTTGATAATAATGAAGTTATATTATCAGCTATATTATTAAGAGATTATTTATATTCATTATAAAATAAAGGGTATATTAAATATGGAATTGGTTTATGACAAAAAAAAGACAATTAAAGAAATTGAAGAACTTGTAAAAAAAGAGCAATACATGAATGAAGATATAAATATATCAAATAAGAATGGAGCTTTTATTTTAGGAGATAATTTTAATATAATGTCTAGATTATTAAGAAATTATGAAAATAAAATAGATTTAATATATATAGATCCTCCATTTAATACAAGTTCGTGTTTTTTTTATAAAAAAGATAGAGTATCAACTGTAAGCTTTGAAAAAGATAGTACTATAGCTTATGATGATAATTTAGAGATAGAACAATATCTTGAGTTTATGAGAGAACGATTATATTTAATATGGAGATTATTAAGTAATCAAGGGACATTATATTTGCATATAGATTTAAAAATAGGACATTATTTAAAAATTATACTAGATGAGATATTTGGAAAAGAAAATTATATTAATGATATCACAAGAATAAAATCTAACCCTAAAAATTTTTCAAGGAAAGCTTTTGGTAATGAGAAAGATGTTATATATATATATTCAAAAAAAGAGAAAAAAAATATATTTAACAATGTAAAAGAAGTATTAAACGACGAGGAAATAAAAAGATTATTTCCCAAAATTGATTCAAGTGGTAGAAGGTATACAACTGTACCATGTCATGCACCTGGAGAAACAGTTAATGGGACTACAGGACAACCTTGGAGAGGTATATTACCACCAAAAGGTAGACATTGGAGATGTTCACCATGTGATTTAGAAAAAATGGATAAAGATGGATTAATTGAATGGTCAAGTAATGGTGTACCTAGAATAAAGAAATATGCATTAGAACATAAAGGTAAAAAAATTCAAGATATATGGAATTTTAAAGATCCACAATATCCTATTTATCCAACAGAAAAAAACTATAAAATGTTGGAAATGATAATAAAACAATCATCTAATGAAGAATCTATTATTATGGATTGTTTTTGTGGATCATCAAGTTTTATAAAAGCTGGTATTAATAATAATAGATGTGTTATAGGTATTGATAAATCAGATATTGCTTGTGATGTAAGTAAAAGTAGAGAAGAATTAGGGAATATAGATTTTATTTTGGGATAAATAAACTTTTAACTTATGATTAGGGCTAAGCTGATAAAGAGTAAAACAATACCTTGAATATAGCCCATTATTTTGTTGAAGTTTTTTACGTTTAAAATATAGTCACGGACTTTGCCAGCACAGATAGCGACTAGGGAAAATATTATAAGTGTTTGTAAGCCAAAGATAAATCCTAAAAATGCAATTTGAAGGCTGACACTATCAGAATTTAAATTGACAAATTGAGGTAAGAAGGCTAAGAAAAATAATAATACTTTAGGATTTAAAACATTCATGATGAGCCCACGACGATATAATTTAAAAAAGGAAGTACTATTATTTACAGCATTTAATTTTAAATTGCCTTGAGCATGGAATGCTCCCCAAGCAAGATATAATAAATAAGCAGCACCAATATATTTTAAGGTGGCAAAGGCAAGTGGTGATTGTTGAATGATAGCAGCAACACCAATGATTACAAGTGTTGTATGAAAGATAAGACCAGTCGTTAAGCCTAGGGCTAAGCTAATACCAGCTTTAGTGCCATCAGCTAGACTTTTAGCAAGTAAATACATGATATCTGGGCCAGGTGCTAAAGTCAGTAGCACAGAAGCTATCAAAAAATATAAAAGAGTAGTTAATTCCATAGATAAACACCTCGATATGTATAAAATAAAACCGCACTTAAGTTAATAAATGCGGTTTTGTATTAGTATTATAAATTAACGAGCTAATACTTTAGCACCATCTAATACATTAAATCCTAATTTGGAGAAGAAGGAAGCATGGAAATCATCTGGAGCAAAAGCAAAAAGATAAGGATAATTTTCGTATTTAGCTTTTACTTGAGCAATTAATTCATCATTGATGCCTTTACCACGATAGTTTGGTGCAACAACAAGATAGCGAATATAAGCTGTCATTTTGCCATCATCAACTACAGTGATAAGTGCAGCAAGTTCATTTGTATCTTTATCCCATGCAGAAACTACAGTGCCTGCATTGTTGATAGCTTCAACTAATGTTTCTTCGTATTTAGCATCAGGATTACCAGATACTGTGAAGAAATCTAAAAGAGTTTTTGCATCAAAATTTTTTTCTTGAGAGTAAGTGATATTCATATTATAATTCACCTTTCTTTATTTTTATTGATTGTTTTAATAGCGATTTTAGTTCAGCTTTTTTATTGAGATTTGATGAAGCATCTTTAGCAAGTTCAGTTAACATTCCCCATGTAGAGATTTCATCAAAATATTGACGTCTATCAGAGATTTTAAATGTTTTATTCAATGGGCGATAATATACCCAAAGGTTTACTGATATATAACTATTTAAAAGCGGAGAACCA
>UMAP01056094.1_pt1 | contig 10547 bp, 8 predicted proteins | sample 1963731 | NCBI WGS metagenome assembly UMAP01 (sample SAMEA4835918, study PRJEB28245) | human gut metagenome | biome: gut microbiome; material: fecal sample | place: Denmark | collected 2008 | reverse complement strand
ATCGATGCGATCGCGCCTGCGGTGTAACTGCCGATTCCCTTTAAGGCGAGCAGTTCATCATAAGATGCCGGCAAAACACCTCCGTATTCTGCGACAACGACCTGCGCTGCGCTCTGCATATTCCTTACTCGATTATAATATCCAAGTCCCTCCCACAGCTTCATAAGCTTCTCTTCGGGGCATTCTGCAAGAGCCTTCACATCCGGAAGTTCTCCGATAAAACGAAGAAAATACGGCTTCACTGCTTCTACTCTGGTCTGCTGGAGCATGATTTCCGACACCCAGGTATAATAGGCATTCTTCTGATCTCTCCATGGAAGGATTCGTTTATTTTGTCTGTACCAGCTAATAAGCGGCTGTACAATCTCATTCAGCATAAAGTCCTCCAGATCTGATGGAATCATTGTCTCGGGATTTTGCCATATTCATGGCAAAACACCTCGCGGGATAGTGCCGTGTGAACAATTACCAAACAGTTACAGTATATCATAAATCCCGCCAAAAGACAGTTGATTTTTTTTATTATAACAGATAGAATATCAAACATGGTAATATAAATAACATTTCAGAAGAATTTATCGAAAGGATTTGTACTATGGACAGCATCATTTTTGACGTAGACGGTACTTTGTGGGACTCCACAGAAGTCGTGGCAAAAGCCTGGAACAATTATTTACAACAAGAAGAACATATGAATATCACTTTTACAGCAGACCAGCTCAAGACTCTCTTCGGAAAGCCTCTGGCAGAAATTGCTGCCCTGATTTTTCCTGAACATCCTGTGGATGTGCAATCTCGCCTGATTGATGGATGTTGTGAAGCAGAGCACGCATTACTTCATATTACCGGTGCTCCTCTGTACGAGGATCTGGAAAAAGCCCTGCAGATTCTGTCCGCACAATATCCTCTTTATATCGTCAGCAACAGTCAGTGTGGTTATATCGAACTTTTCCTTGAAAAAACCGGATTCGCCAAATATTTCCATGGACATCTCTGTAATGGAGATACCGGTCTTGATAAAGGTTCCAACATCCGCCAGATTACTGATCAGAATGGTTTGAAGGATCCGGTCTATGTCGGTGATACAATGGGAGACTTCGAGGCATGCCGCAAAGCCGGAATTCCGTTTGTCCTTGCGGAATATGGTTTCGGTGAGGTTCCGGAGCCGGATATGCGGATCAGTAAACCAATGGATCTCATTACACTGTTTTGTTAATGAAAAGACATCATAAACTATTTACTCTTATACTTAAGGCGAAAAGAGCATGGAAGATTCGATTTTGATTTCTTCCATGCTCTTCTTTTGTGTAAGTATAAATTTATTTTCAGATTTTCTGTAATTATTATTTCTTAACACATTTGGTTTTCAGATAGAATACCAGCCATGCAAGAATTGCAAGCAGTACAACGATATAAGCAACCTCCGCTGCAAGACTTGTCGTATAGCTGTCTATAAGGGTTGCAACGCCGATCAGAAGCAGTGCAACACCTGATCCCCATGTCATTTTTTTCTCATCATATTTTTCTTTGCGAAGCTTTGCATTGCCGCCTTTCAACAGGATGTCTCCATGTCCTGTCAGAAGCATGACTCCGGCAATTAATGCTATCACGGCCAAAATAAGGCCAAAAGATTTATCCATCATAATTATTCTTTCTCCTGTGTTTTAGTAGAAGCATACGATCGGCACATCATACTGTATCAGATCATACAGAACACCCGCATTTTCCGGTGGCATGTTGATACAGCCGTGTGAACCGTCTGTCAGATAAATATCGCCGCCGAACTCATCTCTCCATGAAGCATCATGGAATCCGATTCCGCCATCAAACGGCATCCAGTATTCAACCTTTGATTCGTACTCGTAAGTACCATCCGCTTTCATTGTTCCTCTGAGTACATCCGGGCTCTTCTTATAATAGAGCGTAAAGATACCGGCATGTGTCTGGCGATCTGCGTAACTCATATTACCGGAAACGAAATCAGATTCAAAAATATCTGCACCGTTCTGATAATAGTACATATGCTGTTCACTTAAATCAACTTCGATATAAGTGTTACCGAGATCATTTACTCCGTAGGCATTTGCTGTCTGTGAGAAAACCGGCTCTCTCGTCGTCTGCGTACCGGACTGAATCTCCTTACTCAGCTGCGCTGTCTCCGCACTCTGGTCAATCTTCCATCCGTATACGGAACTGGATACATAAACGGTTCTGCCGCTTGTCGTCTGGAATTCTCTCTCCGTACCGACTGTATCATAAGTTGCTGCAAGCTGTGCCACGTAATCAGCCACATGCTGCTGGAAAGAATTGTCATCCCATACAAGCTGGCCCTTCTCGTCAAACTGCAGCCAGTCTTTGATGGTATTTCCATCAAGAGTTTCTGTACGGTCACCAAAAGTATAGGTAATACTTGCTCTCGTGTAGTTATTGCATGCTTCCAGAGCAGACTGCAGTGCCTGATCATTCTGTGTAACATCCGCACTTACGTATGCTTCCGGTGTGTCTGCAAAATTAACGCTTGTCTGACCGGCCGCAACAGCTGCATCTAATACCTGATATGCCTGTTTGATATTAAGCTTGCTACCTTCTGTCTCCGGAACGATCACAAACTGTCCATCCTGAAATGCCACATATGCATTCTCCGGTGCGGTCTGATTCTCTGCCTGTGCACAGTTCAGTGATTTGAGCTGTTCCTGAAGCCTGGTCTTGTTGTATCCTGTATTCTCAGAAACAGTATAGCTCTTCTGCTCATACATGCCTTTGATCCATTCATACGGCTTCTGCTGTTTCAGAAGATTCAGCACTTCTCCGGTAGAAAGATACTGGTAATCGATCTGATCCCCGGCAATTGTCTGCGGATCCAATCCTCTCGAAGAAACCTCGATAGAATAGTCTTGAAATTTCTGCCTGAACAGATTTTCCACTTCATATGCTGTCATCTGTGAACAGTTCACACCATTGATCCATGTGCCTTCAAAAAATCTGTCGGAAAAATAATAGCTTGCCGCTGCATAGGCACAGCCACCAACCAAAAATACCATCAGAAGCAGAAGACCAAAGATACGCCCACCTTTGTGTTTCTTTTTGCTTCCTTTCTTTTTCTGTACCGGCTGTTCATCCATATCATCTACCGGAACATACACGACCGGACCGGGACGTGCCGATTTATGTCTTGCGGGATGAGGTCTCTCCTCATACACTTCTTCAGCCTCATCATACGGTTCTGTATCTTCTATGGATTCTTCGTCATCCTCAGTAAATTCTTCACTACCATCAGGATTCTCCTCGTCCGGCTCTGTATCTTCATATTCTTCACTTGAATCATCATACTCGCCCAGATCATCCAACCCTTCATCGTCGTCCGGTGGATCTGTCAGTCTGTCCATAACCGCATCAATATGTTCTTCCATATCTGTACGCTCATCCGGTGCCCCTTCACCGTCAGATAATCTATCCTTAATTTCTTTGTTACTCATTTATTATACTCTCCTGAATATCAATACCTGCGTCCAACCATCCAAATCCTAACATTTTAAGATGATTTTCCTGTAACGTTTCCATTATAACATACTTCTGTATTTTTGCATCTTAAATTATCTCTTTTTTTATGAAATGTCAAATTTCTGTCACCGACATTCAAAGCGCGGGATACATTTCTGCAGCCTGCGCTTCAAATACTCAATTATTTTGTAACTTTTATGACAGTTCTGTATACCGCCCTTCCTGCTTTTACTGTAATCACAGCACTTCCTGTTCTTATTCCTTTTACTCTGCCCCTTGCATCTACGGTTACAAGTACTTTTACTGCTCTTCTGTTTGTGCTTCTCTGAGCTGTAAGTCTGATGTCTCCGTTTTCCTGTCCCGGTGCAAATACGGTTGCTTTTTTAGTTACAATATACGGTTGCTGGAATATCTGAAGGAGCTTTCCGCTCCTGGCAGGCAGTACAAATCTGATGACGTTTTTCTGCTTTTCCACAGTTTCCTATGACATCAATAACAGTTTCCCAGAGATGACTTCATTTTTCGTCTTTGTATCAATGAGCTCTTTCAGTCATATCTGTGTGGAGTACTCTCTCACTGCCTGAACATAAATCTGCGTTTCTGCACTCCAGAGAGGATTTTTTTCATCATCTTTGTCTTTTGAAATCACTCTTACGCCGACAAAAATTTCCTGATCCTGAACGTCTTTTGCCTTAATCGTCAGTGTATTGTCTTTGATATTTACATATTCAACAGCGTTTTTATCATAAGAATCTTCTATCAGTTCAAACTCATATTTCGAAAAAAGACATCTGTTACAGAAATATTGAAAATTCCTTTCTGCTGATTTCCATGGATATCTGTATAAGTAACTTCAATTTTTGTCTCTCCCGGAACAGATTCCAGTGTTGCTCCAAAATTAATATAATATTCTTCAATAACTTCTTTACCTGAAAGATCAGCCTGACACGTGAATACCTCTGTTCCGTTTATTTTATGTATGCTCGTGCTTCAAACCAGTATTCGTCTCCTTTGTTCGCGCTTAACCATCTACAGGCTTCCTGCCTCTTCTGCTGCAAAAATTTCTTCTTCATTTCCCGTCGTTTCCTGCTGTACCTGCACATCCATCTCATCTGCAAATACCGTAAAGGAATTTCCCGCGTTTCAAGACTTTTTTTGTGCATTTTCAACTGTTTCAAAACGCAAATTTAGGTAAAAAAGTCCCCGGACAATTCTGGCAATCACCATAACCATCCGGGGATTTCATTATTTACTTATATTCAGATTAGTTTCAGTCTTTATTTTTCAATCAGAAGGCTTTCTCCTGTCATGTCTGCCGGCTGTTCCATTCCCATAAGCTGGATCAGTGTAGGAATGATGTCTGCAAGGCATCCGTTCTCTCTTAAGGTGTATTTCGGATCTGCATTTACGAGGATGAACGGAACCGGGTTTGTTGTATGAGCGGTCCACGGTTCGCCTGTCTCATAATCGATCAGCTGCTCTGCGTTACCATGGTCAGCACAGATGAACATCTGTCCGTCAACTTCTTTGAGGGCTTCTACTGCTTTGCCCACGCAGCCGTCAACAGTCTCGATTGCTTTTACTGCTGCAGCCTGTACACCGGTATGACCAACCATATCCGGGTTTGCAAAGTTGATAATGATCACATCGTATTTGTCAGATTTGATCGCATCTACAAGTTTATCACAAACTTCCGGCGCACTCATTTCCGGCTGAAGGTCATAAGTAGCAACCTTCGGAGATTTTACAAGGATTCTGTCCTCGCCTTTGTTTGGCTCTTCTACTCCACCGTTGAAGAAGAAAGTAACGTGAGCATATTTCTCTGTCTCAGCGATACGAACCTGTGTCATATCATGAGCTGCAAGGTATTCGCCAAATGTATTCTTAAGAAGTACTTTGTGGAAGGCAACCAGTTTGTTCTGGATCGTCTCATCATAGTCTGTGAAGCAAACATATGTGAGGTCAGGTTTCTTTGCTCTCTCGAAGCCTTTGAATTCATCATCGCAGAATGCTCTGGTGATCTCACGTGCACGGTCAGGACGGAAGTTGAAGAAAACAACGGAATCTTTGTCCTGAATAGTTGCAACCGGTTTGCCATCTTTTTCGATTACAGTCGGAAGTACGAATTCATCTGTCTTGTCAGCATCATAGGAAGCCTGAACTGCTGCTGCAGCGTCTGTGCCTTTGACACCTTCACCTTCTGTCAGTGCTTTGTATGCAAGCTCTACACGATCCCAGCGGTTATCTCTGTCCATTGCATAGTAACGTCCGGAAACAACACCGATCTCACCAACGCCGATTTCTTTCATCTTTGCTTCAAGCTGTTCGATGAATTCTTTACCGGATGCCGGAGGTGTATCACGTCCGTCGAGGAAGCAGTGTACATAAACTTTCTTAAGACCTTCTCTCTTAGCCATCTCAAGCAGTGCATAGAGATGTGTGTTGTGGCTGTGTACACCACCATCGGAAAGAAGTCCCATGAAGTGGATAGCAGAATCATTGTCTTTTGCATTCTTCATTGCTGCAAGAAGCGCTTCATTCTTGAAGAAATCACCATCGTTGATCTCTTTTGTGATTCTGGTAAGTTCCTGATATACGATACGGCCTGCGCCCATATTCATATGACCTACCTCAGAGTTACCCATCTGTCCGTCCGGAAGACCAACTGCAAGTCCGCTGGCATTTCCCTTTACAAATGGATATTCTGCCATTAATTTATCCATAACAGGAGTCTTTGCTTCGTAGATTGCATTTCCCTCATGTTTGTCATTCAGACCATAACCATCCAGGATCATTAAAACGGTTGGTTTTTTACTCATAATATTCTCCTTCTGTTGTATAGTTTTTCTGCATGTCAATACAGTATTTAGCTGTATGTTTTTTCCTATTATATAGTACCAAAAATTTAGAATTTTTCAAGGATTTTATCGGAAAAGCTCTGTGGAATCGCAGATAGTTTATCCTTTGTATTCTCCTGAAGCTGTTCCAGCCAGCCGCCACAGATCGCGGTCAGAAGTTCCTGCATCATTCCCCTTGATTCCGGTGCAAATTTATCCAGTCGTTTCACCATAGCTGCCAGACTTTTAAGTCCGCCCGACTGTACTTCACTTAAGTTTTCGTATCCGGATGCCTGCAGTGTTGCAAAGAGGTCTTCAATTAAAAGGCGCTTCTGCTCCGTGTCCATTCCGTCGATCCATTTGTGAAGGATCTCTATAAAACGTAGTGCTGTTTTATTCAGGCTGTCTCGTCTGACAAGGCCCGGCCCCTGAACTTCCCATGAAAAACCATCATGCTGAAGAAGTCCTCTGCTGGTACTTGCCACGATAATCGGCTGTTTCTCATGTTCGAGAAGTGTTCCTATGATGGAATATTCCGGGATGATCCGAATAATCTTCGGCATCATCTCTGCTGTCTCAGGAGAATCCTGAAATTCCTTTGAAAATCCCGGCCCGTCGTTCGAATATATTTCCAGAATCTTATCATGCGCACTTTTACACATGACTGAGCCATAAATCGCAAGATTTCCACCTTTTGAGTGTCCGCCTACCCGCAGCATCCCGGAAGCTTTGTCAGAAATCCGCTCCATATACTCGACTGCTCTTTCCTGCGCAGGAACGACACCTGTACTTAAATTAAAATCTTCTTTCCAGCCTATAATGGTATCATCCGTGCCACGGAAAGAAACGTAAGAAGTTCCGTCTTCCAGAACGATCTCCACTGCTGAAAACTGCTGTTCCGCTTCTGTAACAATCTCATTGACATAGTTTCGGATCACACATTTTCCAAACCGTACAGATTCTGCCATTTCAAACATCATAAACGGAGCCAGGCGGATAAATGATTTATCCGCCTCCAGTTCTTTTATCGTGTGTAATTTTTTGAATTCTTTAACCAGCTTCTTAAGTTCTATTCCTTTTTGTCTGGTCACCGCCGGAATCCTGTCAAGATTCACATACGAAAAACAGGCAAGAATAAGGTTATCCACCTCATTAAATGGAGACTGTGCAAAAGTAAGGTCACCTCTCCAGCTGATATAATCCATAATATTTCCCATAAGCTTCTCCTTCTCGAAAATAACTTAAGGTATAATTTTTATTTTATTCTCCATACACACGAAGCATGCTGCTGATCTTACGTACAGAAGTTCTTCCGCTCAGTTCTTCCATTGCAGTACGGAAATCTCCTTCTCGAACTTTTGCAGTGATCACAACAACTTCTGCGCTTCCTTCATCTCTTGCTGCCTTCTGGATGATCTGAGCAACACTGACACCGTATTTTGCAAATACTGCGGTCATCTCAGCCAGTACACCACAGCGGTCTTCTACGATCAGTCTCATAAAGTAACGGTTGCAGGTATCTGCCATTTTTTTGACCGGAAGTTCTTTGTAACAGGTACATCCGATACGTGCACAGCAATTTGCCTGAATGTTTCTTACGATCTCAAAAAGATCCCCGACTACCGCACTTGCTGTCGGGAGTTCTCCAGCGCCACGACCATAGAACATTGCATTCTCTACTGCGTCACCGTTTACAAATACTGCATTGTAGGAATCATTGACAGATGCAAGCGGATGGCTGCTCGGAATCAGCATCGGGCATACATAAGCTTCTACTCCGTCTTCTGTATTCTTTGCAACTCCCAGAAGTTTTATGTCACATCCCATTTCTTTTGCATATTTAATATCTTTGGCTGTGATCTTTGTGATTCCCTCGATATAAACATCATCAAATACAACTCTGGAATTAAACGCTACGGATGCAAGGATTGCCACCTTACGTCCAGCATCCAGACCTTCGATATCTGCAGTCGGGTCTGTCTCGGCATAACCCAGCTCTGTAGCAAGGGCAAGGGCGTCTTTAAATTCCATACCATCCTGTGTCATCTTTGTGAGGATAAAGTTGGTCGTTCCGTTGACGATTCCCATTACTTCTGCCATATGATTGCCTGCCAGACATTCTTTCAGCGGACGGATGATCGGAATTCCACCGGCTACTGCTGCCTCAAACAGGAAATCCACATGGTTTGCTTCTGCTGCATCGAGAAGTTCTTTTCCATGAGCTGCAATCAGGTCTTTGTTGGCTGTTACTACATGTTTGCCGGCATTTAATGCGTCAAGTATGTAGGTTCTTGCCGGTTCGATTCCGCCAATCAGCTCAATTACAATATCTATTTCAGGATCTTTTACGATCTCGTCCCAGTTGTTTGTCAGGATCTCAGGATTTTTTACCTTTGATGCTGCTTTTTGCAGATTACGTACCAGAATCTTGCTGATTTCCAGCTGACTTCCAAGCTTCGGAATCATCTCCTCTTTCTGCTTCTCCAGTACTTTATATACGCCGGTTCCTACTGTACCAAATCCCAGGAGGGCTGCACGAATCACTTTTTTCTCCATTTTGGAATGGCTCCTTTCTCCTCGTCCCTTAAAGTTCAGGGATTATTTCTACCATGTGTCTAATAGTATGGTATAAAATGGATTTTGTCAAGCGCGGACATTTGTACGTGTATGAAAAATTTTTTTGATGTAATAGGAACATTACGGAGCAATTTCATAATACATCAAAAAGCCAGATACCTCTGACCGATGCGGTTTGAAGTATCTGGCTTAATGTTTTTGTATGAATTATTTGTAGTTAACGATTTTTCCGAAGTCTGGTTTGAGGGAAGCTCCACCAACAAGACCACCGTCGATATCGCCCATTGCAAACAGCTCTGCTGCATTTCCTGCATTTACAGATCCGCCGTACTGGATACGGATAGCTGCTGCTGTGTCTGTATCATAGATTTCTGCTACACAATCACGGATACCTTTGCAGATTTCCTGAGCCTGTTCACTTGTAGCTGTTTTGCCTGTTCCGATAGCCCAGATTGGCTCGTATGCGATAACCATAGTCTTAGCTTGGTCTGCTGTTACGTTCTGAAGACCAACTTTAACCTGCTGACGGATCCAGTCCATTGTGATGCCCTGTTCTCTCTGCTCAAGAGATTCTCCACAGCACATGATTGGTGTGATACCGTGTTCGAAAGCTTTAAGGACTTTCTTGTTAACGTCTTCGTTTGTTTCTCCGAAGTAATCTCTTCTTTCGGAATGTCCGAGGATAACATATTTAACGCCTGCATCCACGAGCATAGCCGGAGCGATCTCACCTGTGTATGCACCTTTTTCTTCAAAGTACATGTTTTCTGCTGCTACAGCGATGTTTGTGCCTTTGCAAGCTTCAACTACAGGAACGATGTCGATAGCCGGTACACCGAATACTACGTCAACTTCATCGTTCTGTACAAGTGGTTTCAGGGTTTCAACTAATTTAACTGCTTCGCTTGGAGTCATGTTCATTTTCCAGTTTCCAGCGATAATTTTCTTTCTTGCCATTTTCTTATCTCCCTTAATTTATAAGTATTATAAGGTAGTTCGATTCACTGAAGTTGTACTCAAATTCATCGAACTTCTGTAACTGTTCAGTACCCTCACAGTTACGAATCAAAATGCATTCCCAAATGTATATTCTTATCCACAAGAAACTGCGGATATGATTTCAGACACAAGGCAGATGCGGCGAAGTCGTACAAAAGCTGGTACGTCGAGCCGCATCTAACACAGTGTCTGGATTATATACGCTGTTTCTTACTTGTCGTTAGCTGCTGCTACGCCTGGTAACTCTTTTCCTTCGAGGAATTCCAGAGAAGCACCGCCACCTGTGGAGATGTGAGTCATCTTGTCGCCATAGCCAAGGATATTGACTGCGGCTGCGGAATCACCACCACCGATGATTGTTGTAGCATCTGTCTCAGCAAGAGCTTTTGCAACTGCTTCTGTACCATGAGCAAAGTTCGGCATTTCGAAACAGCCCATCGGTCCGTTCCAGACAACTGTCTTGGCATCTTTTACAGCATCACAGAAGATTTTCTCTGTTTCTGTTCCGATATCCATTCCTTCCCAGCCATCCGGGATACATCCACGTTTTACGATCTGGATGTTGCAGTCATTGGAGAAATCATCTCCGATTCTGTTGTCAACCGGAAGAAGAAGCTTAACGCCTTTTTCTTC
>UMAP01005256.1_pt1 | contig 10635 bp, 8 predicted proteins | sample 1963731 | NCBI WGS metagenome assembly UMAP01 (sample SAMEA4835918, study PRJEB28245) | human gut metagenome | biome: gut microbiome; material: fecal sample | place: Denmark | collected 2008 | reverse complement strand
AAAGCGTATCTTTGCCATGACAATAGACGGTTTCGGACCATATCAGATTGCAAAGAAGCTGTCAGAGGAAAAAAACTTGATACCATCTGCTTACCTTGCTCAGTTTGGAGAGGGCGTGAACAAAAACAAGACTTTCAAAGATGTGTACGGCTGGGGTGCTTCTTCCGTTGTAGAAATCCTTAAAAACCGTGAGTATCTGGGGCATACGGTCAATTTCAAAACACGCAAGCATTTTAAGGACAAGAAAAGCCATTATGTGCCGAAGGACGAATGGACGATTTTTGAAAATACCCATGAGCCAATCATCGACCAGCCAGCCTTTGATCTTGTGCAGAAAATCCGTGGGAATGTCAGACGCTACCCGAACAGCTGGGGCAAAGCAGCTCACCTTACTGGCTTGCTTTATTGCGCCGATTGCGGCGGCAAGATGTATGTCCACCGCACCAACAACAGCAAGCGCATTCCACAATAGCCTGCCGCGGCATTTGCTGTAAGCATACCACAGCGGCAAATTGCGCGGCATATGAAGAGCTTTGCAGTCTGTACGGAAAAACATCGGACTGCCTTATCACGATGTGCGGCGCCGGACTCGAGTCAGATCATTAGGATCGCCGCTTGATTGGAATCGTTCTTGAGATACCGGAGGAAGCCCTCTTTTTTGCCAAAGGGCAGAAAAGAGGGCTTTTTTGAGAGTAGGAGTATTTTTGACATAGAGAAGATAAGGTTCAAAAGCAATGATTTTCGGATGACTATTCGTTGTAATAAATAAGAGGCTGCCCGGCAATACAAGATGAAATAGTGCATAAAATGCAAAAGCGTTGACTTCTGATAAGGTGGCATGGTAGAGTTTCTAATAACTATAGCTTACCTTTTTGCCAATCCTTAGCCAAGGACAATCGTCTTTGAAACAGAGTTGGACCTCTGTGTGCTATCATTAGGAAAGCCGTATAGAATACCCCTCAACAATAGTTATAGAGCGTTATAATTATGATTGTTGGAAATACAGTGGCAGGAGTTATTCTCTCGACCGACAGACTACGACCAAATGGAGAATTCAATCTCAACGGAACAAGAGCCAGTAAGAAAAAATCTTACCGGCCCCTGTTCTGCTGTGAGATTATAAGAGAGATGGTATCACGCGGCTTCAAGCCTGCTTGCCCTGCGTGAGCAGGCTGACCACAAAGTAAACGATCACGGCAGGTAGGACAGGAAACACGCTGGAATAGGGCGGTGTGAAGAAACCAAAGCTGATTAACAGTGCGCACACAATGCCAGCGATAGCGGATGCCAAAGCACCTTTGGCGGTTCCCCGCTTCCAAAGCAGACCACCGACAAAGGGGACGAGACAACCAGAGGTGAGAATTGTGTATGCCATAGAAAGAAGGCTGAGAATGTTGTTAAACATCAAAGCGACACCAATGCTGACAATGCAGACAATTACATTCAGGATATTCTGCATAACCTTAAGCTGCTTTTCACTGGCATTGGGGTTTATCATGTCTTGATAAATGTCATGAATGATATTAGTGGCAATGCCAATGAAGGCACCATCACAGGTGGACATGATGGCCGAAACAATAGCAGCAACTAAAAATGCACCAAAGATAGGAGAGAAGCGATAAAAAATCAAATCAATGAAGACACTGGCGGGGTCGACATTGGGGAACAATGCGATGCCATACATGCCCAGCAAAGGAGGAATGATTGCCATAACAATTAGCAGAAGACCTCCGTAAATATGCCCACGGACCGCAGCTTTTTCGCTTTTGGCAGAAGCAGTGCGCTGGAAAGCAGTTTGGTCAAAGAGCGCGGCGAGAATAGTTGGGATTGTCAGGCTGACCAGCGTTTCGGCGCTAAAAGGAACAGGATCAAAATATGTGGCGGGCAGAGTTGCCTGAATAGCAGCAAATCCTCCATCAATAATCATGGAAATCAGCGCAAAAATCAGACCAGCTACAATTACGGCAACCTGGATAACAGAGGTCATGTAAGCGCCCCACAAACCAGAGATGGAAGCGTAAAACAGAACGACTAAAGCGGTAATAATTATGCTTAGATTGCCGTCAATTCCGAAGGCTTGGAAGATCGCTTTGCCCGCAAGAATTTGCCCTGCAAACATTGCAACATAGCTAAGTGGCGTTGAAATGCTGTAAATCAAACGGGTAGACTTGTCATTGTAGCGAGTTTTGAAATAATCCGACAGGGAAAGATATCTGTTGCGATAAAAAAACTTGGCAACTAACACACCGACTAACAACCATGAGATACCACAACCGATGCCGTACCATGCACCAGCTATTCCGTAGATGGCGCCGCTCTCTGCGCCACCTACTACAAAGCCGCTTCCAATGTGCGCGCCGACGGCTCCACCGATAATCATTATAGTTGTAGACTGCTTGGCCGCAGTAATGGAGTCGTTAAATGTTGCGGCAAACTTGCGACCATACAGACCAATACCTATCATTCCGGCGAGGTAAACCGCCATAACAATTATAATTAAAGTTTGCGTCGACATTAATGGTTCTCCCTTCAATCTATTTTGATTCCGTTGGTCGAGAGTCAGTGCAGATCGTCTAAATGGGGGAGTTCTTGGATTTCTTCTTTGCGTAAGGCGGCAAGTTTTTCTTCAAACAGGTCAACAAGTGCGCCCGGGGGATTGGAGCGAGCATAGTCCCACATTTCCTGATTTTCCTTGGTACCAGGCAACTCCATTCCAATATTGAAGGTTTCCTTTGCATAGGGGACGATATTCCGAATACCTTGCAGATCGTATGCCATATTGCATAGTTCCTTATGGATATTCAGGGTATATGGAGATAGCCGAAGCATGCGGCGAGCAAGTGTCATGGCGGTCTCGTCAAGCTGATCGACACTGACCACTCGATTAAACAGGCCCAAACGGAAGCCCTCTTTTGCGGTGATGGGATAACCCGTGAGCAATTTTTCCTTGGCAATATTCATGGGGATTTTCCAAAGATCAAACGGGACATAATCTGTGTAAGACATCCCTAATGCAAACTCTCCATTATCCATAACCGTATTGTCAGCAGCTACAATGCAGTCGAACATCATAGCCATGAAATAGCCGCCTCCCAACACACGCCCCTTGATTGCGCCGATAACGGGTTTTCTTGAGGTGTACAGTTTCATCCAGAGATCAATCTCTTCCTGAGTATTGTCACGGCGGTACTCCCATGTGACATCACAGGCATCATTGTTGTTCAGACTTGCATCGGGATCACCAACATCAAAGCCGCAACAGAAGTTTTCCCCCTTTGCCGAAATGATGATAACCCGAACAGATGGGTCAGCGATTGCTTTAGTCATTGCTGAATCCAACTCCAAAAAAAGTTTGCGGCTGATACGATTGCCCTGATTGGGACGGTTCATCCAAATTTTGGCAATACTGTCTACTTGCTCGTACAGGATAGCTTGTTCAGACATAAAAGCACTTCCTCTTCTATTTTTTCTGCGCACGAAATAGGTGTCCATCGATATTTGCGGTGTTTTTGCCAAACTATGTGCCCAGTAACTGCAGTTTAGCACAATAACTTGGCACCGCACAGCATCAAAAATATGACATTTGTCAACAAAAAAATGACACGAAAATGTGCAGAGAATGATATAATAGCCAAAAAACTTGAGGTTATCGAAGGCTTTTGCTCTTTCTGCAAAACAGCCTATAACAAGTATAAGCTGAGATAGAACATAGGAGGATGCCGATGAACATAAAACAGTGCGAAACTTTTTTGAGGTTAGTTGAGGAGGGCAGTATCTCAAAAGCAGCGCAAAAGATGTTTTTTTCTAAGCAGGGACTTAGCCGTGCTATTCAAAGTCTTGAAAACGAACTAGGTGTTCAACTGTTTTTACGAACATCTTCCGGCATTACACTTTCCCACGACGGAGAACGCATCTTGCCAGAAATGAAGCAAATCGTAGAGTCGTCCTATTCGATTTTGAAAAAATGTAATGTCACGGACTGTAATAAGTTAAATATTCTTTTCCCGTTTGGCTTTTTTCTCTGCATCCCGCAGAATCTAATCTTTGATTTCATTGAGAAAAGACCTGAATGCCAGTTTTGCTATGGCTGCTCTAATGATATGGAGATTGAAGAAATGCTGCTTGATGGCGATTATGACTTGGCATTCTGCAGCAATTCTAAGAAGAACGAAAATCTGAATTATATTCACCTTTTTCGCAACTACCGTTGTTTCCTGATTCCCAAAGACATGGTATCGCCCTCTAAGCGGTTTATTGAGGTTTCCGACTTGTCTGGAATCAAAATTGCCGTTTCTGCGCCGGAAACTTACAATGACTACGCATATCTGCAGACAAAATTTGCTGAGTATGGAAAGGTGCCTGATATTTTCCCCTGCCGTGAAGGGAGCACATTGGTTTCTTTTGCAGGTGAGAAGAGAGGAGCTTCTTTTTTAATCAGCTCGTTGTCTAAAAACTTGCCCCATCCAGATACCCGCTATATTTTTTTCGAAGATTACATCTCCTCTGCATATGACATCAACATAGCCACAAAACGCGGCAAGCAGCTGAGTCTGATGGCAATACAATTTATCAAGCACTGTCAGAACTATTGTCAGGACATCTTAAAGCAGCGTCCAAACTTTCCGATGGATTGATTGCTGCATATTGAAATCATGGATGTGGCGTGTAATTAAAGTGGGGAGCATTGATATGCGAATGGAAACATTTGTCAGTATCACATTGTATTTGCAATGGTATCGCAATCCTACTGCTATATTAACTTCATATTAGTGGAGACAATCAGGCAAACCATTGGAATATCGAATATCTATCGTTCCTGCCGACTATCCATTTGCTGTTTTAGCAGTTCTTTCGGCACTCCGTCTAGCAGCTTTTCCGCCCGCTTGTAGCGCGTCTCCAGCACCGTGAGCTTTGCGCGCTGTTCGGCGCTCTTGCGGCGCTCGGCGGTCAGCTCGTCCTTGAGCGCTTCGTTTTCCTCAGCGCTGCATCGCTGCATGGAAAGCGACTGCGACACAGCTGCCTGCATCCGCTGAATTTCTGTTTGAAAGGACTCTACCTCTGGCAAGAGCTGCGCCAGCAGCGCAATCGCCTCCCCGCGCTTCTTGCCTGCGTTGAACATATTGATGTCATTCAACGCAGTTTCCAGCCTTTCCAATTTGGCGTCCATCGCCGTGACTTTCTTGTACCATTGCGGCGTTAGGTGCTTGCGCTTGGTCTCCACGGCGGGCGCGCCGCGCTCCAGCTCCGGCCACCGCTCCGCCATGCAGGCGTAAAAGTCGTCCTGCCAGCGGATCATACTTTTCTTGTTGCCGAGAATTTCTTTTGCGGACAGCCGCTTGTCCTTCGTCAGCGGCACGAAGCACAGGTGCAGATGCGGCGTCTTTTCATCCATGTGTACCACGGCGGAAATGATGTTTTCTTCACCCACGCGTTCTTTGAGAAAGTTGAACGCTCTCTTAAAGTATTCCGGCATTTCCGCATCATGCGCCTTTGCAAACTCAGGACTGACCGTCACCAGCGTGTCTACAAATTTTACGCTGTCTTTCCGCACGCGGCAGCCCGCCATGCTGATACGGTGTCGGATCTCCTGCCCGTAGCTCCAACGCGGTGCGATCAAATGATAGTTCTGCACGGTTCGGCTTTTGTCAATGTCCGGATTGCTGGCGTAAATCTCTTTTGTCCGCTCGTGGTGGGCGCTCAGCGCCTTAGACGCGCCGCCCTTCCGCTTGGCAAATCGTAAAATGGCATAAGCCATCGCTGTTCCTCCTGTCATCGTTTTGGGGACGAGGGAGCGGAAAATCCCCACCACGACTTTCTGAAAAAGCGCGCCCGACAGATGACGATACCGTCATCTGTCGTCCTTCTTTTTCGGCCCGGTCAAAGCTGCGCGGGGAGCGGCGTCCCCGCGCAGTTTTCCCGTCCCCCGTCGTGATGGGTATAACACACTAGACTTTGTGCCAAAATCCGTGTGCCAGCCGTTCCCTCTGGACTCCCTCAAGCGGTCATTTTCCGCCGCCTCACGGCACGGAAAATGACCTTGCCGGTGTACGGTATGTCCGATAATGTACGGTATTTTGAGGGGATACCCCTACTCCCATTTTTACCGTACATACCGTACATTACCGTACACCGTCCCACCGCAGCGAAAGGCTCTTGCCCTCTCTCGTGCGGTGGGCAACATAGCGAATGTTGTATTTCCGCAGCAGCGTATCCTGCCGCGCGTTCAGCGTACGCACGATCCAGTTCGGCGTAAAGCTGCACTCGTTATCCATCTCTGAAAGACATTGCGCAAGCTCCGTCGCCGTGCCGTCCCACGTTGGGTTTTCTTCGTTCACCAGCCGAGAAAGGAATTCAAGCAGAGGGCATGGAGGCTCTCTGTAAGGTTCTGTTTCCGCCTCAAGCCGCTCCCAGCACAGATGCGCAGCAGCAAACTGGAGATGCAGTCGAAGCTGCGGCTGGTCGCGCCCGACCACCTCCAAGACGGCGTCTGAGGCTGTGCGCTTGTCTTTGTACAGGATCAGCGCGCCGTCCGCTGCGCCCATCAAGCCGTTTGTGCCGGAGATGGTGTTGAACACATCCTCCGCGCCCTCCTTGCGTGTGTGATGAACGACCAGCACGGTGACGCCATAGGTGTCGGAGAACTCCTTCAGCCTTGCCAGCGTGTCATAATCGGCGGCATAACTGCCGCCATCCGGCGTCCGGCTCCGCACCCGCTGTAACGTGTCAATAATGATAAGTACCGTGTCCGTGTGCTCACTCCAAAAGTCGCTCAGCCGTTCCGTCAAGCCTTCGTCCAGTGTTTCGGAAAAGACGGAGAGGATCAAGTGCTCGCTGTCCTGCTCCGTCATCTGTGCCAGACGCTTCTGCAATCGCTCACAGGTATCCTCTAAGGCAAGATACAAAACCGTACCCTGCTGGGAAGAAAAGCCGAGGAAGGGCGTTCCCATGCTCACCTGATAGGCCATCTGCAAGACGAGAAAGGACTTTCCGATCTTCGGCGCGCCGGCGAGGAGGTAAGTCCCTACCGGCAGCAGTCCGTCGATGACCGCCGGACGGACGCGGAAGCGCGTTTCCATCAACTCCGGCATGGTCATGATCTGGATCTTTCCAAACTGCTTGTGCGTTTCTTCAATCTCTGTTATACTGTCTGTGCGTGCAAACGCAGACGGCTGCTCCCCATCTGGTGCAACAGATGGAATCGGGGCAGTCGTTTCTTTATCCTCCCACATGGCCACCTCCGGTGTTCTGCTCGATCCATTCAATGAGCTTGTCCTTCGGCACAAGCAGCCGCTTGCCGATGCGCAGCGTGGGAAACGTCCCCGTGTTGAGGAGCTGATACGCTCCCGCACGCGAGATGCCCAGCGCCGCCGCGAGCTGATTGGCATTCAGCACCGCGGGAAGATTTTCGTAGTTGTTGTTCATGTGTGACCTCCTTTGAAAATTGTAGTTGACATTATGGATTATAAAGACTATAATACACAATGTAACTATTATGGTATGATTGTATAATGCTCGTACGGAAAAGTCAATAGATAATTCAACGTACATATTTCGCTGTATCTAGCAGGAGGCAGACATGATCTTTCCTGAACACATGGAGTTCCGGTATTACATTACCCCGGAACGAAAAGAATGCTTTGCACTATATGACAAGACGCTGGGAAGCCGCATGACCTATCTCGATCAAACGCAGGATCTCGGCCAATGTCTCATCGACCTTTACGATACGGACTTTTACGAGGCCTATTGCGTATTATCCGAGATCAACAAGCTGGTACAAGCGGAAAAGAACGAAGCTGTATGGGAGAAGCTGCTGGAGCTGTCGCTGCCGCTTTGTGAAGTGCATCCGTTCTTTGGGCTGCTCGCAAAGGAACTGAGCGAGCTGGAATCGACATACGCGCACGGTCAGGATGCTGACGCAGCGATTGTCCTTTCATTCGCCAACGATTTTGAAGCCATCGTCAGCGATGCAAAGGCGCTGATCGAACGATGCCTGGACGACCGCTATCAGCCGGACTACTCCACGGCAGAGAGATACCGCGAGGCGCACTACGATGCGTTGCTCCGCTTCGACGATATGAGGTACGGCGAGCTTGCCACCGAGGAGGTCATGCTGGACGGTCCGGCGTATGACAGCGCCTACCATTACAGCGTGGAGCTGCTGCGCGAGCGTGGCATCAGGACAGCACTGCGCGAGGTGCTCTATCCCAACACCGTGCGAGACCTCTACAACTACCTGAAAGCCTATTGTCTCCGCCTGCCGCTCCCGATCCACAAGTGTAAAAACTGCGGCAGATACTTTGTTGTGACCGGCAACATCACGCAGGACTACTGCACACGGTTGATGGAAGGCTCGGAAAAGACCTGCCGCCAAATGGGAGCCGTCGTGCAGTATCAGAGCAGGCAAATGAAGAATCCTGCCGCGAGGGAGTTTACACGCTCCTACAAGGCGCACAACGCCCGTGTGCGATACGGAACAATGACCAAGGCAGAGTTCACCGCATGGTCGAAGGAAGCGCGTGCAAAGCGTGCAGACTGCGTAGCAGGCAAGCTGTCCTTTGAGGACTTCGTCGCATGGCTCGACAGCGACAAACAGCGATAAAACAACGGACTGACTGGTCGTTTTATGATTTCAGAAGAAAAGGAGGAAACATTGGCAACACGAAAGGCAAAAGGAGCCAAGGGCGGCGGCACGATCCGTCAGCGTCCTGATGGGCGCTGGGAGGCGCGCTATACCCTCGGCATTGATCCCGGAACGGGAAAGCAGATTCAAAAATCCGTCTACGGCAAGACGCAGAAGGAGGTAAGGCAGAAGCTCACCGCGATCACTGTGGAAATCGACAGCGGAACATACCAGGAGCCTTGCAAAATGACTGTGAATGATTGGCTTGATATTTGGCTGAAAGACTATCAGATCGGCGTCAAGGATTCCACGGCGTATCTCTATGAACGACAAGCTAAATTATATCTGCGGCCTGCGCTCGGCAACATTTCACTTGAAACGCTAAAGGCTCATACTGTCCAACGCCTTTATAACTCGCTCTCGCAGGAGCATGATGGGCAGCCCGCACTGAGTGCTAAAACCATCAAGAACATTCACGGTGTGCTGCACAAGGCGCTCCAACAGGCTGTTCTTCTCAACTACATTCGCTACAATCCGACGACCGCGTGTGTTCTGCCCAAAATCGTCAAAAAAGAGATTCATCCGCTGACCGACCAACAGACCGCTCAGCTTTTGAATCTCCTAAAAGGCAGCAAATATGAAATTCCGCTCACCGTTGACCTCTTCACCGGCTTGCGCGAGGGTGAATTGCTCGGTCTGATGTGGGACTGCGTTGATTTTGAAAAGGGTACGATCCTCATCAATAAGCAGCTTCGCAGAAGTCAGCGAAAGGGCGGGACCTATTACTTCTCCCCACCGAAAAACAACAAGAGCCGCACCATCACACCCGCGTCGTATGTGATGAAACTGCTGCAAGCGCAGAAGGTGCAGCAGGCCGAGCAACGGTTAATGGCAGGCCCGGCGTGGGAGGACAGCGGCTTGGTGTTCACCAATGAGTTTGGACGCTATGTCTCCTATCGCGCAATCTTCGACAGCTTCAAGCGTATCGTGAAGCGCATTGGCCTTCCCGACGCAAGGATACATGACCTTCGCCATACCTACGCCGTCAACTGCATCCGTGCCGGTAATGACATCAAAACCGTGCAGAGCAATTTAGGACACGCAACTGCCGCCTTCACGCTGGATGTTTACGGTCATTTCACAGACGATATGCGCTCGGTCAGCGCGCAGCGCATGGAGGGCTTCATTACAAATGTTCTCAATTTATAAAGGGTACGATAAAGGGTAAAAGGCGTTTCAGGGCAGCAAAAAAGCCTTGAAACTGCTAAGTTTCAAGGCTTTTTCGTGGTGCGCGGTACAGGACTCGAACCTGTGACCCCATGCACGTCAAGCATGTGCTCTACCAGCTGAGCTAACCGCGCGAATCGAACAGTGATATACTACTATATCCGCATTCTTTTGTCAACACCTTTTTTCAAAAAGTGCGGATTTTTCTCCCCCCCGTGAAGAGACTGTTTATAGCATACGCTAATAGCTCGCTGATGTAAAGAGGGGAAAATAGCAGAAATTCGCCGCCGTTTTTCATCTATTTTTCTGCGGACACATTTCTTGTCAAGCCGCCGTACGTTCTATATAATAGGCATATATTATGTGTAAATTGAAAATGGGGTGCTTTTTACGATGGGACAAATCGGTTTTGATAACGACAAATACCTTGCCATGCAGTCCGCGCACATCCGCGAGCGCATCAGCAAGTTCGGCGGCAAGCTGTACCTGGAGTTCGGCGGCAAGCTCTTCGATGACTTTCACGCTTCGCGCGTGCTGCCCGGCTTCCAGCCCGACAGCAAGATCCGCATGCTTCAGCAGCTGCGCGACGACGTGGAGATCGTCATCGCGGTCAACGCGAACGACATTGAAAAGAACAAGGTGCGCGGTGACCTCGGCATCACCTATGATGACGACTGCCTGCGCCTGATCGACGCGTTCCGCTCGCTGGGGCTTTATGTCGGCGGCGTATGCATCACGCAGTACGCGGGGCAGAACGCGGCGGATGCCTTCATCAAGCGTCTCAA
>UMAP01016852.1_pt1 | contig 10855 bp, 12 predicted proteins | sample 1963731 | NCBI WGS metagenome assembly UMAP01 (sample SAMEA4835918, study PRJEB28245) | human gut metagenome | biome: gut microbiome; material: fecal sample | place: Denmark | collected 2008 | reverse complement strand
AGGAGGCATCAAGAAGGGTGTGAGCTGGGTCGGCAATGCGGTCAAGAGTGTGGCAAAGGGCATCCGCTCGTTCCTGCACTTTTCGGTGCCGGACGAGGGTCCGTTGTCTGATGCAGACACCTATATACATCAAAAGATAAATCGTTTCTTAGAGAGGAATAAAACACATGAAAAAAGCACTCATCACTGGTATCACCGGTCAGGACGGTTCCTATCTGGCAGAGTTTCTGCTGGAGAAGGGCTATGAGGTCCACGGCATTGTCCGCCGCGCTTCCATCTCCAACACCGCTCGTATCGACCATCTGATCGAGAAGAAAGCTATCACTCTGCACGACGGCGACCTGTCCGATTCCTCCGGACTGATCCGTCTGGTGGGCGAGATCGAGCCCGACGAGATCTACAATCTGGCTGCACAGAGCCACGTTCAGGTCTCCTTTGACGCACCCGAGTACTCCGGCGATGTGGACGCACTGGGCGTTCTGCGTGTGCTGGAGGCCGTCCGTGTCTGCGGCCTGACCAAGACCTGCAAGGTGTATCAGGCTTCCACCTCTGAGCTGTACGGCAAGGTCGAGGAAGTCCCTCAGCGTGAGACCACCCCGTTCCACCCCTACTCTCCGTATGCTGTCGCAAAGCAGTACGGTTTCTGGATGGTCAAGGAGTACCGCGATGCTTACGGTATGTTCGCTGTCAACGGCATCCTGTTCAACCATGAGTCTGAGCGCCGTGGCGAGAACTTTGTCACCCGTAAGATCACACTGGCAGCCGGTCGTATCGCCGAGGGTCTGCAGGATCATCTGGAACTGGGCAACATGGACTCCCTGCGCGACTGGGGCTATGCCAAGGATTACGTTGAGTGCATGTGGCTGATCATGCAGCAGGATAAGCCGGAAGACTTCGTCATTGCTACCGGCGTGCAGCACACTGTCCGCGACTTTACCGAGAAGGCTTTCGCCGCCAATGGCATCACCATCCGCTGGGAAGGCACCGGCATCGACGAGAAGGGCTATGATGCAGCCACCGGCAAGATGCTGGTCTGCGTGAATCCTCAGTGGTTCCGTCCCACCGATGTGGACAACCTGTGGGGCGACCCCACCAAGGCGAAGACCGTTCTGGGCTGGAACCCGCAGTCCACTACTTATGAGCAGCTGGTGGAGATCATGGCCAAGCACGACCGTGAGCGTGCAAAGCGCGAAAAGGCTCTGAAGAACGTCTGATGCAGGCAAAGAATCTCTGCTTTTACCTGTCTGATCACGGCTTCGGGCATATCGCCCGGAATATTCCGCTGATCGCAGAAGCGGTGCGCAGAACCAATGGATTTGTCTACGTGGTGTGCGGGAAGCGGCATCTGGAATTTGCAAAAGCCAACCTGCTGGAGATCCTTACCCCGGAGCAATCCTCCCGTATCCGGTATCGTGCAGAACATACCGACATTGGGTTGATCCTTCAACATGGTACGCTGCTGGTCGATACGGCTGCACTGACCGATGCCTGTGCACGGTATCTGGCCGAATTACCCGAACGGGCAAAGCAGGAAGCTGACTGGTTACGTCAACACGATGTTGCGGCCGCTCTTTGCGATATGCCCCTTTGGTCGATCTCAGCCTGTGAGCAGGCCGGTGTGCCGCTGCTCTATGTGGGAAATTTCACATGGACGGAGCTGTACCGGGAGTTTTTACCGGAACATATCTGGAAAGCCTATGCCGCAGAGTACCGGAAGATACAGCACGGAATGCTTTATGCACTGCATAACCCGGAAATGCTGGAGTTTCTGCCTCGGGCGGAGTTGAGCGAAACTTCGCTGGTGGTGCGCCCCTTCCACCCGGACGAAATTCGGGCGGTTCGTGCGCGTCATACCTGCCCAATCGTGTTTGTGGCCTTGGGAATGTCGGCACAGTTCACACAGCCTGTCTCGGTAGAAGGCGTGGAAGCTCATTTCTACGTCACAGAGGGTGTTCCGCTGACGGGAAGCAATGTGACGGTGATTCCGTATTCTACGCTGCACACGCAGGACTATGTGGCAGCAGCAGATTACGTTGTTACCAAGGCGGGCTGGGGCACGGTGGCCGAATGCCTGCTGGCGCAAAAGCCAATGGCTCTGTTTGCGCGCGACAGCGTGCTGGAAGACCGCACGACCATCCGCAAGCTGGAACAGAAAAAGCTGGGGATAAAAGTTACTTACGAGCAGCTGACGGAAATGTCAGACTTGCTGGAACAAATGAAACAGATCACCTATCCGGCAGTGCCGGAATATCACAACGCAGCGGCCGAAATTGTTTCAAAGCTGCTGACGCTGACTGAATAAAGGAGCGTCTTATTATGATGGAAAAGAATGCTAAGATTTATGTCGCAGGTCATCGCGGCATGGTGGGCTCTGCAATCGTTCGTGAGCTGCAGCGTCAGGGTTACACCAATATCATCACCCGCACCCACAAGGAACTGGACCTGACCCGTCAGGATGCTGTGGAAGAGTTCTTCGCACAGGAGAAGCCGGAGTATGTGTTCCTTGCTGCTGCCAAGGTCGGCGGCATCGTGGCAAACCAGGAAGCACTGGCCGACTTCATGTATGACAACATGACGCTGGAGATGAACGCCATCCACTCGGCTTGGAAGAACGGCTGCAAGAAGCTGGAATTCCTCGGCTCCTCCTGCATCTACCCCCGCATGGCACCGCAGCCCATGAAGGAAGATTGCCTGCTGACCAGCGAGCTGGAAAAGACCAACGAGGCCTATGCACTGGCTAAGATCAGCGGTCTGAAGTACTGCGAGTTCCTGAACCGTCAGTATGGCACCGACTACATCAGCGTCATGCCCACTAACCTCTATGGCCCCAACGACAACTATCACCCCACCCACAGCCACGTGGTCCCGGCACTGATCCGTCGTTTCCATGAGGCCAAGGAGCAGAACCTGCCCAGCGTTACCTGCTGGGGCGATGGCTCTCCGCTGCGTGAGTTCCTGTATGTGGACGATCTGGCAAACCTGTGCGTCTTCCTGATGAACAACTACTCCGGCAACGAGACGGTCAACGCTGGTACCGGCAAGGAACTGACCATCAAGGAGTTGACCGAGCTGGTTGCCAAGGTCGTTGGCTACACCGGCGAGATCAAGTGGGATACCACCAAGCCCAACGGCACTCCCCGCAAGTTGCTGGATGTGTCCAAGGCCACCAATCTGGGCTGGACCTACAAGACTGAGCTGGAAGACGGCCTGCGCCTGTCCTACGAGGACTTCCTGAACAACCCGATGCGTGCAGAGCGCTAAAATAAACGATTTGAAAAGGTCGTGTGTCCGTGCAGGGCCGCGGCCTTTTTTGTTAAATGATAGGAGAAGTATTATGAATCTGGTGTTATTGTCCGGCGGTTCCGGCCAGCGTCTGTGGCCGCTTTCCAATGATATTCGTTCCAAGCAGTTCATCAAGATGTGGTCAACGAGCTGGATGTGCCCATCCTCTGCATGGGCCTGAAGGATGTGGTGGTCTCTGCCAGCCCGGAGGGCATTCTGGTCTCGGATAAGGAGCAGTCCAGCTACATCAAACCCTACGTCAACACGCTCGACCATCGGGTCATGTTTGCTGAAAAATCGTGGGGCAGCTTTAAGGTCATCGACATCGACAAGGCTTCCATGACCATCAAGGTGACCCTGAATGCAGGCCATCAGATGAACTACCACAGCCATCAGCACCGGGACGAGGTCTGGACGGTCATTGCAGGCAAGGGCAAGACCGTCGTGGACGGCATGGAGCAGAATGTGAAGGCGGGCGACGTCATCACCATGTCCGCAGGCTGCCGCCATACTGTGATTGCCGAGACCGAGCTGAAGCTCATCGAAGTGCAGCTGGGCGAAGCCATCGACGTCCACGACAAGCAGAAATTTGAACTGGAATACTGAGACACCGCAGGAGGCAGTTATGCAAAACAAGAACAAGCCTCTTTTGCTCCGACCGTCCGGCAAGGATTATCTCTGGGGCGGCAGCCGTTTGAACGATGAATTTGAAAAAAACATCGACCTGACCCCGTTGGCAGAGACGTGGGAGTGCTCCACCCACCCCGATGGCCCCAGCTATGTGGTGGGCGGCGCATTTGATGGGCAGGAGCTGGCAGAGGTGCTGAGAGCGCACCCGGAGTATCTGGGCGAGCGCCACAAGGGAGAGAACACGCTGCCGATCCTTATCAAATTCATCGATGCCAAGAAAGATCTGTCGGTGCAGGTACACCCCACCGATGCCTATGCGCAGGAGTATGAAAACGGGCAACTTGGCAAGACCGAGATGTGGTATGTGCTGGATGCCGGACGCGATGCGAAGCTGGTCTACGGACTCAAGCAGAACTGCACAAAGGCCGAGATGCGCAGGGCAATCGCAGACGGCACGGTGATGAAATATCTGCAAAAGGTCCCCATCCACAAGGATGATCTGTTCTTTATTCAGGCCGGGACAGTCCATGCCATCGGTGCGGGTGCGCTGGTGGCCGAAATTCAGGAAAACTCCAACCTGACCTACCGCCTGTACGATTATGACCGTGTGGGCAAGGACGGCAAAAAGCGGGAGCTGCACATCGACAAGGCGCTGGATGTGGCGAACCTGAAGAGCAGCGCAGAGCCGAAGCAGCCCCTTCGGGTGCTGAAATACCGGCAGGGCATTGCCTCTGAGCTGCTGACCCGCTGCAAGTATTTTGAAGTGTACCGGATGATCGTCAACACCGAGCGGCGGCAGAAGGTGCACTACCGGGCGGATGAGATCGCCTTCCGGGTGCTGCTCTGCGTCAACGGCTGCGGCACGATCTCCTATGAGGGCGGCAATCTTCCGTTCTATAAGGGAGACTGCATCTTTGTCCCGGCGGATTCCGAGGTGCTGACCATCCACGGGCAGGCACAATTTCTGGATGTGAGAGGGTAAACGATATGGATATTAAAAAGGAATACGAACGCTGGCTGGCAAATGCCACCGCAGATGCCGATGTAGTGGCAGAGCTGAAAACGCTGGACGATGCCAAAATCGAAGACGCATTCTATCGTGACCTCGCCTTTGGCACGGGCGGTCTACGTGGCGTCATAGGCGCAGGCACCAACCGGATGAACGTCTATACCGTGGCAAAGGCTTCGCAGGGTCTGGCTGACTATCTGAAGAAGAACTATGCCGAGCCGTCCGTGACCATCGGTTATGACAGCCGCATCAAGAGCGATGTGTTTGCAAAAGTCGCCGCAGGGGTGTTTGCTGCCAATGGCGTCAAGGTCAACATCTGGCCTGTCCTGATGCCGGTTCCTACCGTGTCCTTTGCGACCCGATATTTGCACACTTCTGCCGGTGTCATGGTGACGGCGTCCCACAACCCCAGCAAGTACAACGGCTATAAGGTCTACGGCGCGGACGGCTGTCAGATCACCACCGAGGCCGCAGCAGAAATTCTGGCTGAGATCGAGAAGCTGGACATCTTTGCCGACGTCAAGACCGGCGATTTTGAGGCAGGTGTGGCAGACGGCAGTATCCAGTACATCCCGGATGAGGTCTACACCGCATTCGTGGAGCAGGTCAAGAATCAGTCTGTTCTGTTTGGCGAAGAGGTCAACAAGAACGTGGCTATTGTGTATAGCCCGCTGAACGGTACCGGCTTGAAGCCTGTGACCCGCACCCTGAAGGAGATGGGCTACACCAACATCACGGTGGTCAAGGAGCAGGAGCAGCCGGACGGGAAGTTCCCGACCTGCTCGTACCCCAACCCGGAGATCAAAGAAGCTATGGCGCTTGGCATGGAATACGCCAAGAAGTGCAACGCCGACCTGCTGCTGGCGACCGACCCCGACTGTGACCGTGTGGGAATCGCCGTCAAGAACAAGGCAGGGGAGTACGAATTGCTGACCGGCAACCAGACTGGTATGCTGTTGCTAGATTATATTTGCAGCCAGCGCGTCAAGCACGGCAAGATGCCCGCAGACCCGGTCATGGTCAAGACCATTGTCACCATGGATATGGGCGAACAGATTGCCACCCACTATGGCCTGCGCACCATCAACGTGCTGACCGGCTTCAAGTTCATCGGGGAGCAGATCGGCAAGCTGGAACAGCAGGGCAAGGCCGACAGCTATGTGTTCGGCTTTGAGGAGAGCTATGGCTACCTGACCGGCTCCTACGTCCGGGACAAGGACGGCGTGGACGGTGCCTATATGATCTGCGAGATGTTTAGCTACTATGCCACCAAGGGCATCGGCCTGCTGGACAAGCTGGATGAGCTGTACAAGACCTATGGCTACTGCCTGAATACCCTGCACAGCTATGAGTTCGACGGAAGCGCCGGTTTTGCTAAGATGCAGAGCATCATGCAGGCATTCCGGGGTAATATCAAGGAGTTTGGCGGCAAGAAAGTCGTTGAACTGCTGGACTACGCTCCGGGTCTGGATGGTCTGCCTAAGTCCGATGTGCTCAAGTTCTTGCTGGAAGATAACTGCTCCATCGTGGTGCGCCCCTCCGGTACCGAGCCGAAGCTCAAGACCTATATCTCTGTCAGCGCAGAGTACAAGGAAGCCGCCGAAGCTGTGGAAGCAGAAATTTGTAAGAGTGCGGAAGAGTTCTTGAAGTAAATGTTTACATACAAAGTTTTGTTAAAAAGTCCATATGCAACATTACGGTTGTCCGACGCGATTACTCGATATAACGACAAACCCTCTGGCCGCGCTTTATTTTGCGTGTGCTGGAGAAAATGACAGTGATGGTGCAATTTATATTTTTGCTGTTAATAAGCGTGATGTGCGATATGCCAATAGTGATAGAGTCCAGATGCTTGCAACCCTTGCTGAGTTTAGAGCATCTGAACAAGAATTGCTTTGGAATGGGTTGCTTTTCATAAGCATCATGGTTACTACTCTTGTTATAGGACTCAATGCTGTAGCCCCTGTTTACAAAAATATCTCTTACCTGCTGCCGCCTTGTCGCATCAAAAAGAATATCGTTATCCGCCATTTCGCGCATTCCGAATTTAGGATACCAGTCTTTCAGAATGCTGCCTTTCAGCGGCATATACCAGATACCATGCTCTGCAAATTCTTTTTCCAGTCGGTGCCGTTCGGCATCCAGAAGCATATTTTTGCGGACAGCCTTGTTTTTGCAATCCAGCCATTTCAGCCGGGTGGTTTCAGCGGCGTGCTGGAACGCATCGGTCTGCTCCAGCGCCATGCACACCATTGCAGAAACGGAATGCGCTTTCGCCAGCCGAAGCAGTGCCTCCATGTCAATATTTGCAAGCAGTGCTTCTTCCGGCTTTGTGCCTTGCAGTGAACAGGCCATGAGATAAATCAAAAATTCCGAAGTCTTTTCCATATCATGCTCCTTCAATACTCATCCCAACGGCTGTAGATTGCACTGATTTTTTCTTCGAGTTCCTGAATGCGTTTTTCCTGCTCCGCTTCATATTTTTCATAGGATTCCTGCCGCTCTTGCTGGGTGGTATTCTGGTCGGCCACTGCTTGAAAAGCACTGTTCAGGTCAACATAACGCAACTCATTGGCCGCTTTCCGGTCGTCTGCCAGCGTCATAAATCTTTCAACATCTGAAATCTGGAGCGTTCCGCTTTGAATCGTTGAAAAACTAAACGACGCAAGCATCATGGTATGTGCTGTAACAACTTGAGAAATATAGTCTGCGTAGTAGACGGGCTGCTTGAAAAAGCCATAGCAAATGTATGGTTTCCCATTTTCCTGCATACCAGCCTGCAAGGAAGCATCATACAAGATCAATTCTGTATAGCCATGTTCATTCAAAAGATTCCGGGTCTCTTCTGTGTTCGCATTGTTCCGAAGCAGGAACGCAAGACTTTTGGTATCGTCTATCTGTGCCAACAGGTCTTTCATCTCGTCCGCTGTCTGCAAAATGGATTCATCAATTTGCAGGCCCGCCAACGCAACTTCATAGTCTTTTGCAACGGCTTTTTCCAAAATCTGGGCCAGCTGTTCTTTTTCCTGCGAACAGTCCAGAAGGATCACCGGGGTGATGGAATGTTCTGCAGCCAGTTTATCGATCTCGGTAAAATCGTCCGCCGATGCAGGAACAAAGCCAAAAAGGATGCCGGAAGTATCTTCTTCAATGTTGATGGCGCGTTGCTTTTGTGCAAGCTCCAAACGAATATCGTTGATCTCTTGCTCATATGGCATTGCTTCCTTTTGAAGCTGCTGCATATACGCTGTCTGCCGCTGTTCCTGACGGTGGTTTACAAAGAGCAGTCCGAGCAGCACGACAGCAAGAAGAAGGACTACGATTGATAATGCTTTGCTTTTCATTTGCACGTTTTCCTTTCCCTCACGCAAATGCCATCCTTCGAGAACGCCAGTTCTGCATCAAAGAACCCGGTCTGATTCATCCGGTGCGTGACCAGAATCACCGTTTTGTCCGTCATCTTTCGCAAATTATTCAGCAGTCGAAGGGCTGTTGCTTCGTCCAATGCGCTGGTCGCCTCGTCCAACAAAAGAATTGGATGGTTAGAATATACCGCCCGGGCAATGGCGATGCGCTGCATCTGCCCTTCGGACAGACCTGCGCCGCGCTCACCCAGCACGGTATCTAGCCCGTTTTCCAGCCTGCGTACAAAATCATCCGCACAGGCGATTTTCAGTGCGTTATAAATTGCATTCTCATCCTGCGCCCTATCTTCATCCCCAAATGCAACAATGCTGCGGATGGAACCGGACAAAAGCTGGTTCCCCTGCGGCACATAGGCAAACAGACTTTTCCATGCTGGGGTCAGCGGTTGGTTCCCGGTTTTCGTGGAAAGGAACCGCTGGCCGGAATCCAGCGGATACAGGCACATGAGCAGTTTGAGGAGGGTGCTTTTGCCGCAGCCGGACGGCCCGGTAAACACTACATACTCGCCCTTGCGGACGGTCAGACTGACATCCTGCAAAACCACCGGCATGGCGGGCGGTTCGCCCTCGGTCTGCACCGGGGGCTGATAGGTAAAACAGACGTGTTCCAGCTGAAGGGACTGCAATTCGGTCTGATAAAAATTCAAGGTCTGTTCTTCAGGCACCGTTTCGGTGCTGTCTGGCGCAAAGGCTTCCGCTTCCATCAGGCGCTCGGCGCTGGCCAGCATGGAATAATACCGCGGCAGATACCCCGTCAGGTTGGCAAACGGACTTTGCACCTGCCCCACCAACTGCATAATGGCCATCAGGTTGCCATAGCTCATGGTACCAGTCAGGATGCCGTAGCCGCAGAACCCGATCCCCAGCAGATACGCCCCGTCCATGGCACCGGCAAAGCCGATGTTGCACAGGTTGGAAAAATTGCTGCGCTTCATCCGGGCGGCTTTGTGGGCGTCCATCAGGGCGTCTGCCTGCTGCGCCATCTGTTCTTCCTTGGCAAAGGTGCGGACAATGACAAGGCTTTCCAGCCGCTCCTGCAAGAACACCCGGAGCGCGCCGTCTGTTTCTTGAATCCTCTTGTGCAGTCGTTTCAATATCTTGCGGAACGCATAGGTCAGCAGCATCATGGCCGCGCCGCCAGGGAGAAGGATGTACAAAAAACGCGGCTCGAGCCACAAAATAGCGGTCACTGCGCCCAGCAAGCGCACCAGCATTCCGATCAGCCCGGGCACGATCTGGGTCACGCCGCCCGCTACCACGGTGGTATCCGAGGTCAGGCGGTTCATCCACTCGCCGGAGTGCACCGCCGCCACTGACGCATAATCGCCGGTAAGCAGGGCGGAGAAGAGCCGGTGCTTGAAGCGGTTTTCCACAGTGGCGCTGGTGTACTCACTCAAAAAACGGCCCGTCGCGCTCAACACGATCTGCCCCAGCAGGATGCCCACCAGCAGCGCCAGCGATGCCCAAAAACCGCCCCGCGCCCCGTCCACGGCCATATTGATGATGCGCCGCAGTACAAACGCAAAGGCGATGCTGGAAACGCTCAGCACGGTCTGCACCACTACCAGCAGCCCCACCAGCCCTTTGGCACGGCCGGTGACGGCGCTGAGCCATTGCAGGGTATGTTTCTGTTTCATCGGTGCAGTTTTCCTTTCACACGCTTGTAGAAGATGCGCACCGGCTGAAAAAAGACCCAGCCACGGCTGTAAAGCCGATACCGCCAGTCGGACACGGACACCGTATGGCCGTTGTGTTGGAAAGAAGTCAGCACGCCCAAAATGTCCTCGTCCCGGATGCCGTATTCTTTTGCAATGCAGTTGTCACCCAGAATCACATAGCTGTCCGGGCGCACTTCAATGATGCGGTGCAGCACATACGGGTCAGACGGCCTGCGGTACAGTACCACGTCATATTTTTTGCAGCGTTCCGGCCCTTTTGGGACTACGGTAAACAGGTCTCGCCCCTGCCGGAGCATAGGCTGCATACTCACGCCCCGGATGCGATAGGTCAAAAAGCCATTTTGCGCAAGACATTCTTCCAGTGTGAGCTTACTCATCCAGCGCACCGATTTTTTTCAGGTTGCCAAGCACCATATCCACATCTTCGGTCATCACAGCGCGGGATGCATCGTACTTCTTTTCCATAGCATCCAGAATGGCTTCTTTGGTGGTTTCCGTTTTGAGCTGGTCAATGATAAACGCGGCGGTGGCATTGCTGCGCACCATGCCGGCAAAGCCGCCGTCCGCTTCCACCATCACCTGCTCGCCGTCCATCTCCTGCGTCACAAAGGTATCTTTCAGTTTCATATTTTATCGTCCTTTCTTCTATACAAAAAGAAGGCAGGCAGCCAAAAACTGCCTGCCTTTGAATTAGTCAGCCCACATCACTTTCGCACAGCTACCGTCCGGAGTGCAGAATAAGCTATCAACCTTACAACCGCCATCGTAGGGGCAGTTCTCAATCGGTATGCTTTCGGTGATAACATCCTCGTTCTCGAACTCGATGACTT
>UMAP01019233.1_pt1 | contig 10988 bp, 6 predicted proteins | sample 1963731 | NCBI WGS metagenome assembly UMAP01 (sample SAMEA4835918, study PRJEB28245) | human gut metagenome | biome: gut microbiome; material: fecal sample | place: Denmark | collected 2008 | reverse complement strand
AGCCACTGAAAGCGGTCATCCGCAAAGGCAAAAGCCATTATGTCTGCGACGAGCGGCTGGACAGGCGGCTGCGTCAGGTATATCCTGCAAAGAAAAATCCGGAAGCGCTGACGGCGCTCCGGACTCTTAGGGAAACGCTGGACATGGACAGAGTTTCTCATCTCAGCGGCTATGACCGGGAGCGTGTCTGCGTACCGCAGGTCTGCGACTGCAAGCAGAGGGACTGCCGCTATCAGCGGTTCCTCAAGACCTGCGACAAAAATCAATTTTTGTTTCAAATCTGCAATCATAACCTGCTGGTGGCAGACGCCATCCACCGCAGCGAGGGAAAACGCCCCATCTTCCCGGAGCACAGCATCATCATCGTGGATGAAGCCCATAAGCTCCCGGAAACCGCACAGCAGATGCTGGGTGTGACGTTGGTGGCCGAAGAGATACGAAACCTTATCCTTCAGCTAAAAGAGGAACGGTACTTACTGGCGGCAGAAATGCTGGAGGACAGCACAGGTCCTTTGCTGCGCAAGCTGGCACAGCCCAGAGAGGAAGCGGAGCCGGTGGAAGCCTGTTTGCGATTGCTGACCGCGCCATCCCGCACATTGCCCATCATCCAGCGGCAGATCGGCAGCCTGCTCTCCCCGCTGGGAAGCCGCCAGCTGAATACGGTGCTGGACGCGGTCAAGCTGTTCACCAGTTCCCAGACAGATATGACTTTTTACACTGCCGAAGATGTCAGCACAGGCGGCATCATGCTGTGCGCCGCGGCTGATGACATCACGCAGCGGATGAAAAAGATCCTGTGGCAGCCGGATCAGGCGTTTGTTCTGACCTCCGGCACCATGGCGGTGGGCAGCGATTTCCGCCGTTTCAAAACGCAGGCAGGATTGGAGAAGGGGCACCGCGTCATGGAATCCGTTTCTCCATCCCCCTTTGACTACCGGAACAACTGCCTGCTCTACCTTCCGCAAATCCCGCCCCGCCAGAGAGTGGAGGATACGGATATGTACTTTAATGAGCTGACTGCCGAGCTCGTCGGACTCATCAAAGCAGCCACCGGTCACGCGCTGGTGCTCTTTACATCCTACGCAGCCATGTCGGCTGTGAAGGAGCGGCTGTGGGAGGAATCTCTCCCATTTCCACTGCTGACGCTGGGCCGCAACGCGCCCCACATCATCGAACAGTTCCGGCACACGCCGGGAGCGGTGCTGCTGGCCACCGGCGCGGCATGGGAGGGCTTTGATTTCCCCGGCGACTGTGTATCTCTGCTGATCATCCCACGCCTGCCTTTCGCCTACCCAGACGCACGAAAGGAACGGGAATTGGAGAAGTATTCTTCCCTTCACGCATTCATCCGTGAGGTAGCTGTACCAGAGATGCAGATCAAGCTGCGCCAAGGCTTTGGACGGGCCATCCGCACGGAGAGCGATACCTGCGTCATCGCCATTCTGGATGAACGGGCCTGCCGTGGCCGCAGATACGCCCAGGCTGTGAGTGAGGCATTGCCGGAAATGCGGAGGACCGGCAGCCTGCGGGAAGTGACAAGGTTTCTGCGGGAGAAAAAGCCGGAGAGCTATTTTGAGGTGGGAAGATGATCGACGCAAAGAAAGAATTGCAGTATCGGCTGGCAGTCAGGATGCTGGAGCATCTGGCGGAAATCGGCCTGCTGAGCGCGGAAGAGCTGGTCTATGCCAAAAGGCTGGCCGGAGAAAAATACACCCCGCAGACTGTTTGGGAATAGTGCTGGATATTCTGCGGAGCGTGTGGTAGCTTGTGTGTTGACAAAAAAGATACAGGGAAGTGAAGAACATGGCACAGGTAAAAATCATCGCGCCGCAGACGCGGGAAGCGGAACATCTGCGGGTGGCAGCCTACTGCCGGGTCAGTTCGGACTCCAAGGATCAGCTGCATTCCTACGCCGCCCAGATCCGCAGTTATACGGAAGAGATCGCCCGGCATGACGGCTGGGAGCTGGTGGATGTGTATGCCGACGAAGGGCTGACCGGCACCCGGATGGACCAGCGGGATGACTTCAACCGCATGATGCGGGACTGCCGGAAGGGTAAGATCGATTGCATTCTGGTGAAGTCCGTATCCCGCTTCGCCCGGAATACCAGAGACTGCCTGTCCGCCCTGCGGGAGTTATCCGCCATGGGCGTCAGCGTCCGGTTTGAAAAAGAAAATATCGACACGAAAACGCTCACCACCGAACTGATGGTGAGCGTTTCCGGTTCTCTTGCCCAGCAGGAATCCATCTCCATCTCCGCCAATCAGAAGATGAGCTATCAGCGGCGGATGGAGCGTGGGGAATTTATCACCTGCACCGCCCCTTACGGATACCGAATCGTAAATAAGAAAGACCTTGAGATCGTCCCGGAGGAAGCCGCCACGGTGCGCTGGATCTTCGACGCATACCTCAAGGGGCGCAGCTCCGGATGGATCGCGGAGCAGCTGACGGCAAAGGGCATCCCCTCCCAGTCCGGCGCGGAATGCTGGAGAGAAACAGGGATTCGATACCTGCTGACCAATGAAAAGTACATCGGAGACGCTCTGAGCCAGAAATCCTACAGCTGCGGCTTCCCCTTCGTGCAGAAACGAAATCACGGGGAACGCCTGCAATACTACACGGAGAACTCCCATCCAGCTATCATCGACCGGGACACCTTTGAGCGGGTGCAGGCACTGCTGCAAAAGAAAGCGCAGAAAGAGAAAAAGCGCAGAGAAAAAAGCCCTCTTGCCTTAAAAATCGTTTGCGGGAACTGCGGGACGGTGTTTCAGCGCCGAAGCAGCCAGAGCGGATATGTGACATGGGTCTGCCGAACCCACGACCGCCACGCCGCTGACTGCCCTGTAGGACGCATCCCGGAAGCGGAGATCCATGCCGCCTTCCTGCGGATGTACCACAGGCTCAAAAGCAACGCGGACATCATTCTGGCCCCGGCCCTCCGGCAGCTGAACACGCTGGACACGATCCTGCGGCAGAATCATCCGCAGTTGCTGACCATCAACCGGGCCATCGCGGAAGCAACAGAAGAAAGCCATAAGATCAGCACTCTGCGGGCCAATGGCTTGCTGGACGCGGATATCTGCGCCGCCCGCATGAATGCCATCAGCGCCAGACTGGCGCAGCTTCGCGGAGAACGGCGCAGGCTGACAGAGAATGAAGCGATAGACGAAACGATGGACGCGCTCCGCAAGGTGGAGCAGACGCTTCTCAACGGACCGGAACGGCTGGACGGCTTCGATGAAGAGCTGTTCGAACATCTGGTGGAGAAGATCATTGCAGAGTCTCAAAACCGTATCCGCTTCCGGCTTTACGGAGGTTTGGAGTTGACAGAACAATGGGAGGTGGCGGCAAGATGATCAACCGCAAGGTGTTATATGGGTATCAGATCCAAAACGGCGCGTTGGAGATCGTGCCGGAGGAACAGCGGACTGTCAGCATGGTCTTTACGCTCTACAACGCCGGGGCTTCCTATCAGGCCATCTCGGACGCCTTGAACCGGCAGGGCGTTCCGTATTGCCTGGAAGTGCCGCTCTGGAACAAGCATAAGGTAAAGCGCCTTTTGGAAAATCCCCGTTACACCGGTAAGGAGGGATACCCCATACTGGTGGAAGCGGATATTTTCCAAGCGGCGCAGGAAAAGACGGCGGAAAAGAATGCCAGGAAGCAGTCCCACGGAGAGAAGCCTGCCATTGCGCGGTTGACTCCATACTTCCGCTGCACCTGCGGCGGGAAGATGACCCGGCTGGGCGGCGGCTGGCAGAACAGCGGCAAGCTGTATCTGAGATGCGAAGGCTGCGGGACTACCGCGGTCGTGGACATGGAGGCGACGGTAAACGGGATCGTCCGGCAGTTCCGGGGCCATGAACAGACCAGCTGCACCGCCTACACGCCCTCCGCGGAGGTCATGCGGCTGGACAATGCCATCAACCGGGGGCTGGAGCAGCCAGACTCGCCGGAAGCGGTGATGGCGCTGATCCTGCAGGGTGCGGCAGCACGGTATGCCTGCTGTCCGGAGCCGTCTGCCGAATCTGAGCCGTCAGATAGTCTGACAGAGGCGGATTGGAGACGCTTCCAACGAGCGGTTTCCCATATCACCATCTCACAGGATGCCGAAGTAACTCTTATATTTACGGATAAAAAAGCGACAGGAAAGGACGAATGATCCATGGAAGCGACAGCAGCCACCTTAGAGCGGCGGGTGCGGGTGATCCCCGCAACCAGAAAACCGGAAGAACTGCACAGAGACCATGACGGGAAAATGCGCGTAGCGGCCTACTGCCGCGTCTCCACCGACAGTGAAGAGCAGCTCAACAGCTATGAGGCGCAAAAGACCTACTACACCCAGAAGATCCAGGACAGCCCGGACTGGGAGATGGCAGGGATCTATGCCGATGAGGGCATCTCAGGCACCAGCCTGAAAAAACGGACGCAGTTCAACAAGATGATCACCGCCTGCAAGCGGGGACACATCGACCTCATCATCACCAAGTCCCTCTCCCGCTTTGCCAGAAACACGGTGGATTGTCTGGATACGGTGCGGCTCCTGAAAGCAAACGGCATTGGGGTGTACTTCGAGAAGGAAAACATCAACACCCTCACGGAATCCAGCGAATTTCTCATCACCCTGTTCAGCGGCTTCGCCCAGGCGGAATCCGAGTCTCTCAGCAAGAATGTCGCATGGGGAAAGCAGAAGAGCGCGGAGGCGGGAAAGGTCACCTTCCAGTACAAAAAGATGCTGGGATACCGGAAGGGGGCGGACGGACAGCCGGAGATCGTACCGGAGGAAGCGGAGATCATCCGCCGCATTTACCACAGGTATCTGGACGGCTGCACCCTGGGAAAGATCAAGCGGGAGCTGGAGGAGGACGGTGTTCCCACCGCACAGGGTGTAGAGCGCTGGTCTCCCTCCATCATCCACAATATCCTGACCAATGAAAAGTACATTGGAGACGCCCTGCTGCAGAAAACCTATGTGACGGACTGCATCAACAAAAAGGTCAAAAAGAACCGTGGTGAACGCACGATGTACTATGTGGAGAACAGCCATCCGGCCATTGTCTCAAGGGACCTGTTCAATCAGGTGCAGCAGGAGATGACGCGCCGGTCCAGCAAACGGAAGGTGCTGCAAAAGAGCGGAAAAACGGAACTTGGGAAATACTCCGGCAAATACGCTCTGACAGAATTGTTGGTGTGCGGCGAGTGTGGCTCCCCCTACAAGCGGGTCACATGGGCCAGAAATGGGAAAAAGCGCATCGTGTGGCGCTGTGTCTCCCGGCTGGAGTTCGGTACAAAATACTGCCAGCACTCTCCGACACTGGATGAAGGCAAGCTGCACAGCGCCATCCTCGCGGCCATGAACGAGTACGCCGCCATCCGGCAGGAGGTCTGCCCCGATGTGCTGGCCATGGCGGAGGAAGCCAGGCAGGCGTTATCTCAGACCGGTGCACGGCTGCTGCAGCTGAAGAAGCGTATGGATGCGGTGAGCCGGGAGCAAAGCGATGTGCTGGATCGGCTGCTCGTCAACATGGCCGATACCGAGCTGAATGCCAGAATGAAAGCGCTGACGGATGAGAAGGAATCCCTTAAGGCGCAGATCGCAGACGCGCAGCAGGCAGAGGTCGATCTGGAGGAACAGGCTGCCAGACGCCGGCAGATGTGGGACAGTATCATGGAATGCGCCGCGGGCTACACGGAATTTGACAATGAGCTCGTCCGGCAGGTCATCCAAAAGATCACGGTGGAGGATGCGGAAACCATCCACATCCACTTCCGAGACTCGGATGTGGTGCTGGAACAGGAAGTAGAATGAATAGAAAAGGGAGAAAAGAAATGGCCATTTTTATAACCGGTGATACGCACGGTGATTTCAGCAGGCTCCTGCCTGCAGCATTCCATGAGCAACGTGACCTGACCAAAGAGGATTACCTCATCCTTTGTGGAGACTTCGGCGGTGTCTGGGATGGCGGCGATGCGGAGCAGCAGTGGCTGGACTGGCTGGAGACCAGGTCCTTTACCACGCTGTTCGTCAGCGGAAACCATGAAAACTATGATCTGCTCCGCAACTATCCAATCAGCCAATGGCACGGCGGCTTGGTACAGGCCATACGCCCCAGCGTCCTGCATCTGATGCGGGGCCAGCTTTATAACATCTGCGGAAAGCGGATATTTACCATGGGCGGCGCCAGCAGCCACGATATCCGGGACGGCATTCTGGAACCGGATAATCCGGACTATGAGCGAAAGCTGCGGCAGCTCAACGCCGCAGGCGCGCTGTTCCGCGTCAACCACAGGTCTTGGTGGAAAGAGGAACTGCCCAGCGAGGATGAATACGAAACCGCAAGGAAAACGCTGAATCAGGCAGGGTGGGATGTAGATTACATCATTACCCATTGCTGCCCCAGCAGCATTCAGGACACATTCAGCGGCGGGTTGTTCCAACGGGATGCCCTGACAGACTTTCTCGATGAGGTTCGAGAGCGATGCCGATTCCAATACTGGTTTTTCGGACACTACCACGAAAACATGGTGGTAGAGAAAGAGCTCGTAATGCTCTATAATCAGATTATCCGACTGAAATGATGAGTGGAGGCGCACTGGCGATTGGCTAATGTGTCTCCACTTTCTATTTAAGTAAGTTTTTCACAAGCTCAGGCATAAATCTTTGTCCGGGTTCACGAATAGCTTTCCCGACTACGTTATGCCATTGTGTTGACGCAGGCTACGCCCAAGACAAAAAATAGGAGGAAACAAACATGACGATTGATAGCGCAAAGGATCTTCAAATGAAAGGCTCGTAAAATTGGTCTATTGGAATTGACGTTTTATGTATTTTCACGTATACTTAATTTACAGATTCACGCGCACATTTACAGATCATTCATCCGTCATCACAAGATGCTGGGGGTTCGAATTGCAAAACGGAAAATCGAGCCTCAAAAGCCCGCAAACCCTTGCGACACAAGACTTTGCTCCTGCATCTTTTCTGTCAACACCCGACAAAAAATAAAGGCATGACGTAAGTCATGCCTTTATTTTTTGACTCCAGCGGGCAGAGGGTCGAACAGGGCGCGAGCGAAGCGAGAAAACGCCCCAGTGGGGCGTTTGTCGCCCGCTGTGCGTGTCGCGGTGTGATAACACCGCGAGCGAGCCTCGTCGCCCGCTCCAAAAAAGAGGTCACAACGTATGTTGTGACCTCTTTTTTGGATTCCGGCAGGAAATTAAAATGCTCGGGCGAAGTGAATTCGCCCTCCGCCAAGGTTTTGCTGCGCAAAACGCTTGTACGGCGCAAAAGCGTTGTTTTTTGCTTCGGTAGGCCAAATAGATACGGGACATCCGAACTGGGTGTCCTGTTTTTTATAAGAACGTTCCCTGTCAATGCTTGAAAACAGGTTTTTAATTTGCTATGATACCTTCACACTTTCCATAGGGGGATAATTTGTGAAAAAAAGATTTGCTATATGCAGCACAATAGTTTTGCTGCTGCTTTTGTCAGCCTGCGGCGCACCGCAGACGTTGGACTTTTCCTACGCTCCGGAAGGAGAAGAACTTTCTTCTTTGATGGTGGAGACTTCACAAACTCACCGCGCAGAACTGGAGCACGTTCCCTCTGCGGCTGATTTTGCCGATGCGATTTCGGATGACCCCGCCTCGGCAGGGCTGCTGAGCGAGAGCGAGGTGGAGAGCCTTTTACGAGGTCATGCCGCGATGGAGACGGTGTCGAAGGAACAGTCGCAGTCTGATGTTTCCCTGCTGTTCCGCACGCTGCAAAGCGCTTACGGCGCTTACGAATACTTTGGGCAGGAAAAGTTTGGCGCAGCGGAGGACGCTGTGACACAATGGCTTTCCTCACAGGATGATGAGATCAAAGTTTCTGCGCTGGGAGAAAAACTGCAGGAATCTCTCGCATTCATGCTTGCGCACGACGCGCATGCCGTGATTTATGAACCGGCGGCGGAAGAGATCGAAGCGCAGGTGCGATATGAATACTTCTTTGCCGACGGCTTCTATTTTTCAAAGGATGTCAACGGCAGCTATTATATGGTGAATGACGGGGAGAGGTGGACATTGAGTAGCTTCTCCGATGAACATGTCAGCGTGCAGCCGACGCTTTTGCAAGACGGACGCATTGTTTATCAGCCGACGCTTTTTGCGCTGCGGAAGGACGCCATGCAGAGCAGTGTCACACTGAAAAATTCTTCTGGAAAAGCGAAAATCTATCGCCTTGACTGGACGGAGAGTCAGCCGCTTGATGTTGACCTCGGCACGCTGGATTACCGCCTGGTACAGGAAGACGGTCTTACCTATGTTTCCCTCCGCAGCTTTGTTTCCGGCACATATGATAATATGCTTGCACGCTATGCTCGGGAAGGGGCAAAAGCACGCGGGAGCAAAGCGGTGATCTATGACCTGCGCGGCAATGTTGGCGGCTCGGACAGTTGGCCGAGAAAGTGGATACAGAGTTTCCTCGGAACGCAGAACAGTATTGAGACCTCCATGCTGTATGCGCAGAAAAACAGCGCCCTTTTTGCTGCGGAAAACAGCGAGAGTCTGCTGCCGGAAGATGAGGGAACTTGCTTTGCCCGTGAAGTCCACGGGACCTGGTATGAAAATGATATTCCGATCATCGTGTTGGTTGACGATCATTGCGGCTCGTCCGGCGAGGGCGCGGTACAGCTTTTGAAAACGCTTGACAATGTGCTCATTGTCGGCAGCAACACGGCGGGATACCAGCTCTGCGGAAATATCAGCACCTTTACATTGCCATATACCGGCATCGGTGTGCGCTTTGGGTCAACGCTTTTCCTCTATGGGGACGGAGAAAATGTCGATCACAGGGGCTATGCTCCGGATGTCTGGTGTGATCCGCAGGATGCGCTTGCTTCAGTGCTGGCACTGCTGAAAGAACAGGGGGTCGTCAGTGCAGATGCTTGCGAAACCGTGAGAGAAAAAATAGTGAAATGATGAATTTTTCGCTCATACAGGCAGAGCGGCAGCGGGTAATAGAAGCAACTCAAATCGTATAGCACCCACACTTGGCAGGCATTCGATTCCGCAGGCTGCGCAGATCTTCAAACTGCAAACTGCCAATGTCGGGGGTCGGGGGGAACTCCCCTCGCGTTCGCCTGGAGGGTACAAGGGGGCATTCTCTCACGCGAGAGAATGCCCCCTCTTCTGCGCGGCCACAGGGGGAGAACCTCAGCGTCCCCCTTGCGCAGCAAGCCCCTTTCATGCTATGATATTTTCACAGAAAAAGAGAAAGTGAGGAGATCATCATGACTCTCGATGAAGCGATCAAGTCCCTGATGGCTTTGCAGGCCAAGCTCGCGGCCTACGGCCACGCGATGGGCCTGCTCTTTTACGACGGCGCGACCACCGCGCCCAAGGGCACGGCGGCGAACCGCGGCCAGACCATGAGTATTTTGAGCGAGGAGCACTACAAGCTTACGACTGGCGGGGAGACCGTCGCGCTGCTCGAATTCCTCGACGCGCACAAGTCCGGGCTCAACGAAAAGCAGCAGCGCATGGTGTTTTTGCTCATCAAGGACATCCGCAATATGCAGAAGATCCCGATGGACGAGTACGTCGCCTACCAGCAGCTGCTTGTCGAGGCCGACGACGTCTGGCACCGCGCGAAGGAGACGAGCGACTTTGCTCTCTTCGAGCCGGTGCTTGAAAAGATCTTCGAGACGAACATCCGCTTTGCACACTGCTGCGCACCGGAAAAGGACCCCTATGACTACTGGCTCAGCGAGTATGAGGATGGGCTGACGATGGCGCAGTGCGACGAATTCTTCGCCACGCTGCGCGAGCACATCGTGCCGCTCCTGAAAAAAATCAAAGAAAAGCCGCAGGACGACGATGCGATGCTGCACGGCCATTTTCCCGAGGAGAAGCAGGCGCAGCTTTCCGACTACCTGATGCGCACGATGGGCCTCGATTTGGACCATGTCGGTCTGTCCACGACCGAGCATCCGTTTACGACGTCGCTCGGTTCGCACTTTGACGAGCGCATCACGACGCACTATTTGGAGGAGAATTTTGCCTCATCGATGTTCTCCGTTATCCACGAGGGCGGCCACGCGCTCTATGACACCGGCAGCGCGGATGATCTCGCCTATACGGTGCTCGACGGCGGTGTCTCCATGGGCATCCACGAGAGCCAGAGCCGTTTCTATGAAAATCTGCTCGGCCGCTCGCGCGCCTTCACGGGCTTCGTGTTCCCGAAGCTCTGCGAGTTGTTCCCCGAGCTGAGCGGCCACACGGCGGAGGAATTCTGCCGCGCCATCAATAAGGCGGAGCCGTCCCTTATCCGCACCGAGGCCGACGAGGTCACCTACAGCCTGCACGTCATGGTGCGCTACGAGCTCGAAAAGCGCGTGATGCACGGCGAGCTCAAGGTACACGACCTGCCGGGCGAGTGGAACCGCCTTTACAAGGAATACCTCGGCGTCGACGTGCCGGACGACAAGCACGGCGTTTTGCAGGACAGCCATTGGTCGGGCGGCAGCATCGGCTACTTCCCGTCCTACGCGCTCGGCAGCGCCTACGGCGCACAGCTGCTTCGCAAGATGAAAGAGACGGTCGATGTGGACGAGTGCCTCAAGACCGGCAATTTTGCGCCCATCAATGCGTGGAACCGCGAGCATATCTGGCAGTACGGCTGCCTCAAAAAGCCCGGCGCGCTCTTGGAGCAGGCGCTTGGCGAAAAGTTCGACCCGACGGTCTACACGCAGTACCTTGAGGAAAAGTACGGCGAAATTTACGGTTTGTAAGAGCGGAATAGCATCAAAAAGGCGGTATCCGACCGGATATCGCCTTTTTGTGCGTGAAACGTGGAAAGTCCATTGCATTGTAACCGCATTTCCGATACAATGGGCGGAGAGAAGCGGGTAACGAGCGGAGGAGAGACCGCACGCCCGCAATGAGAGATGGGAGAGCAAAAATGAATACTGCGCTGTATGAGACCTACGTTCAGATTTTGCATGAG
>UMAP01040387.1_pt1 | contig 11025 bp, 7 predicted proteins | sample 1963731 | NCBI WGS metagenome assembly UMAP01 (sample SAMEA4835918, study PRJEB28245) | human gut metagenome | biome: gut microbiome; material: fecal sample | place: Denmark | collected 2008 | reverse complement strand
ATGAGAAGATAAAGACTTTCTTGTTGTATTTAAAATCTCTATATCCTGCTTTATAGGAAAAAGTCGGATTATGAAAATAAGAAATTTGATGTTTCGCATGAACTCTAGGTGAACTATCATGAATAGAAATCCATAAATAGATATCTTTGTCTTTAGAATACTTCTTAAAATAAATATATTCATAGTACATACGAATAAACCAGCTTTTTCTTGATTTTGGTAATTCTAAAATTTCAAAGTAATCATTGTATTTTTCAAATAATTCCTTCTTATGTACAAACAAAATAAAATGATATTGCTTATGTAAGCCGGATTGGATAATCTCATCACAAAAATTATAATACACTCTTAATGTTCCACCTTGAAATAAATTAATTCCTGAAACAACAACTGTCTTTTTTGTCATAAGATCCCCCTTTCTGATTAAAAGGCATGATTTCTCATGCCTATTGTCCATAAGTTGTATCGGTTCCTTCGGTATATCCTTGGGATTGATCATAGTATTGTGAATCGTCATATACACCTGAGTCATCGTAAACTTGAGATGGATCATATGTTTGCGATTGATCATATGTTTGAGAACTATCGTAATACTGATTTGGATCATAATAGTACTGTTGTGCATATGCCTCTGCATTTTCCTGTTCAATATAACCTTCAGCAACACCACCAGACTCAGTTTGATATTCATCAACAACCTCATCCGCTGATCCTCCGTCTAAAACTGCCTGAATCTTTTGACTAGCAATTTGTACAGAATAATCTTCTGGCACAACTACCGATAACTCCATATTACTGGAAGCACAAACAGCCATGTCTCCATATCCGCGAAGTACATAATTTTCAAACTTCCACTCCGGCAAAGCCTGCAATTCATAGCGAATCAATGTTGTGATTTCATCAGTAGACATATTAGTGTCAAAAGCCCCAGAAAAAGATTGTAACAATTGTGTATAGTTTGTCAAAATTGTTGATGAAGCTGCTTTCGTTATGATTGCTTCTAAAACCTGTTGTTGATTTTTCGCTCGCTGAATATCGCCGTCTACATAGGCATGACGTTCTCTGGCATAAGCTAAAGCACGTTTACCATCTAAATGGTTCCATCCTTCTGTAACTCCTTGTAATGACCAGTCTGCATTAAAACGTTCTACAGCCATTCCTTCTTCAACATAAATATCTACTCCATCAAGTGCATTTACAATATCTTCTGCACTTGAAAAGTTAACTCTAAATGTATAGTTAATATCAATTCCTAATAAATTTTCGATTGTTGTCTTTGTTTCTTCAACACCATACATACCAGTATGTGTTAATTTATCCATTCCAACATTCGTTTGTACATAATAGTCTCGAGGGATATTGATCATCAATACTGTAGATGTAACTGGATTGACTGTGACCAACATATTAACATCACTTCTTGAAACTTCATCAATAGTTCCATATGTATCATTCCCACTAATCAAGATTGTAAATGGGTTTTGCGTAATATCATCAACGACCAAAGCTTCATTCGTATCATTTGTATAATAAACAGTTTGATATACAACATTTGTATCATTTGAGAAATTTGTATATTCTTCAATTTCCTCCACATTTGGTCGATACATCTCATTCATAATGATTGCATCAACTTCTCCATCATAAAGAGCCTTAACTTCAGCATTTAAATTATCATAGCTCTGTGTTTGAATTGTTACATCTTGTTTAGCTATATCGTCCTGACTTTCTTTAGTTCCTTGTGCATCAATCGTTTTTAAAACACCAACATTTTTTCCAGACAAGTCTTTTAATTCTACAATATCTGCACTTTTACTAATGACAGAAATCGTGTTTTTGATTTTTCCTTCATTTGAATTTGTAATCGAATTCAAAGTTTGAGCAGTTTGATATAAATATAAATTTCCTAAGCCATATCCAGCACCTAATATAATACATAAAAGTACACTAATGGCCCTAGACCAAACTCTCTGGCTGGCAAAATTCAACAACACTAAAAACAATAATGTCAACAAACACATCAAAACACTAACAGAAATTGTTAAATTTCCTGGAAGAAGATTCAAGGTGAAAACCTGATAAATCAATCCAGCTAAAAGCACAACCAAAATCAATGAAATTATTCCGGCAAATATTCTAAAAGCTATACTTTTTGTATTACTAGTTCGAGCTTTACGCATCTTATCCCTCCCGACACTTACAACCATTATAAAATAGAATCAACAAAAATAAAAACTACATTTCATCAACAATTCGCTTAATTTGCTCCAAATATGCAAATTTATTCACAGAATCGGGTTCCAGATAAGCGCCTTCACCCCATTCATTCCATACTGTGACAAAATATATAAGGTTTATTCTGTGACTGACTGATTTCAACAAGTTTAGAAAACCATTCGTAGAATTTTTGTGGAGAACCATTTTTTATGATCCTGCCATGAATACCTCTTCTTGGTGTATCATCAAACCCAACAAATCCACTTAACCATGTGTTTTTATCACATTTTTTTGCATCTTCTAAAATTTTATTATATTCCTTGTCATAATCATAAAATTCAATTTTATCGGTACGTGTACTAATTTCTTTTTTAGAACGATAAAATAAATACTGATTCCATGTCAAAGGTACAAATGGTGAATAACGAAATTTATGTTTAAAACCAATCTTATGATGTCCATCTCTAGATATACAATACACCCCATTAAAACCTGCTTGCTTAGCCAATTCATCCCAATATGTAGCCATCTTTTCAATCGTTTTGAAATCTATTTGTGGCTGAAAAAAAGCAAATACAGGTTTATTATCGATTTTTATATATCGATCATCTTTAAAAAATGGAAGAAGATAATCAAAATGAATCTTCCAATCCACTTCATTTCCATAATCCAATTTGGCCAAAATACCGGAATCCTGTGGATCAACCTTCTTTTCATATTCGCTGCTAGCCATGGTAACAGCGCCTTTTACATTGCTCCAGGTTCTTTTCCATGTATTATTATCCCAAATGAATAAATATTCAATTGGCAAATCTTTTTGTTCTAATAAAAGTTCAGCAGGTTTTGTTAATAATTTTTGTTTGCTGGAAAACCAATAATGGTAAATCGCAAAACCACTAATACCGTATTCATGAGCCAATAAAGCCTGTTTTCGAATACTGTCTGCACTTGATAAATCATAATAATCGTTATCGAGAGGAACTCTTGGTTGAGTATGTCCGTTAAACAATGGTTTACTTGCTTTAACGGACGTCCAATCTGTATACCCTTCGCCCCACCATGCATCATTTTCTGGTGTTTGGTGAAACTGAGGCAGATAATTAGCTAATATTTTTACCTTGCTCAAAATCACCATCTCCTAATAGGCATATTGTTCATCATAATAGATATCTTCACTATATGTTCCATCTTCTGTATACACATCTCCATTTACACCATCTGTATAGTACTGATTTGGATCTTCTGTGTAATAATCTGTTGAATAATCTTGACTATAATCATAACCAGCATAAGGATCTGTTACATAGCCCGGATCCTGTACGACTTGATTTTGACTATCTTCAATCACTTCAATGTTGTTTTCATCAATTGTATCACTGACGCTTGTAGAAGATTCTCCATCTAAAACGGCTTGAATCTTGTCATGTGCAACCTGTACAGAATCACGATTAGCAAGCATGACATCAGCATAATCCCCTAGTGTTGGACTATATGCACTTGATGTAGAACCTACCAATGCATAACTTTCAAACTGCCAATCAGGGAAGAAAGTAAACTCGTAACGCACAAGTGAAAGTATCTCATCACTTGACATATTGGTTTCAAAAGCTCCACTTAAAGCATCCATAAAGTCACCAAAGCGAGTAATCATTTCAGGAGAAGCAATCTTGCTAATCATTGCCTGAATTACGATTTGCTGATTCTTGACACGCTGAGCATCCCCATCTGTATATGCATAACGCTCACGAGCAAAAGCTAAAGCACGTTTGCCATCCAAATGATTCCAGCCTTCTGTGACACCTTGTAAAGACCAGTCAGCATTAAACTGTTCAACAGCCAATCCTTCTTCAACAAAAACATCTATTCCGCCTAATGCATCTACTAAGTTTGTTAAACTAGAAAAATTAACACGCACATGATAGTTGATTGTGATATCTAAAAATTCTTCAATGGTTTTTTCTGTTGTGTCTATGCCATAAAGACCTGAATGTGTTAATTTATCTCGCTCATCTTGTGGGCATGCTAAACCTGTATCTGTATCACCACATTGAATCGTTTCATAATAGTCTCGAGGAATACTTGTCATTAAAACTGTATGTGTGTTTGGATTCACTGTTACCAGCATATTTGAATCACTTCTAGAATTAGAAGTTAATCCTCCATATGAATCATTTCCACTAATTAAGATTGTAAATGGTTCTGTTGCGACATTTACACTATCTTTTACCGTATCTGTCTTTGTTTCTCGTTTTGTATAATAAACAGTTTGATTAACAACGCTTGTCATATTATTTGCATCTGGATCCATTTCAAATACAATTCCTCTAAATGTTTCATTCAATATAATACCCTGTACTTGATCTGTATAAAGAGCATAGTAAAGATCATTAAATGTTGTGTAATCCACTGTTTCAACAGTTATTTTTGAAGAAATATTGTCTAAGGCTTTCTGTGTTCCTTCAGAATCCTGTGATGTGATTGTTCCTAGCGTCATATTATTTAATGATTCTAAAGAATCATAACCTGATCCATTTAGAGTAACAACTGAGATCGTATTTGTCATTTGATCTGTTAAATTTGTGACACTGGCAAACATTTCATTTGTTTTGAAAATATAATAATTTCCTGCACCATACACCACAGTAAGAGCCAAAATTAAGAAAGCAGACAAAAAGCGCGAAATAGGACGTTTCGCGATAAAATTATAGAACAGGCAAAGAATTAAAGATAATACAATAATTATCACAATAGCTGCTACTTCAAGTATTAATGGAAGCATGTTCAACATGATTAGTTGAAAACATAAAAAAACTGCTATCCCAATACAAATAAGCGATAGTAGAACTACTAGCGGATTTCTACGTTTTTTCTTTTTGGTATTCTGTATATTTTTTTTCATCATTAAAAATTAAAGCATGAATACACTTTATTTGTCAAATTTTCACTTAAGTTTCATTAAGTTTCATTAAATATTCATTAATTGTGTAAAAAAACTGAAATATTAACTATTTTTTACAAACAATGCCTTCCTAATATAATCTTATGATATACTATGTATGAATTTTTAAATGGAGTGAGCCTATGATTTATGCAAAATACATAAAAAGAGTGATAGATTTTATAATAAGTTTATTAGGTACTGTTATTCTATCCCCTGTTCTCTTAATTTTGATTCTATTAATAAAGATTACAAGTCCAGGGCCTGTGTTCTTTAAACAAAAAAGAGTAGGCATTCATAAAACCTACTTTAATATCTATAAATTTAGAACAATGCGAATTGACACGCCCAAAGATACACCAACTCATTTATTAGAAAATCCAGATCAATTCATTACAAGTATTGGAAAATTCTTAAGAAAAACATCTTTAGATGAGCTTCCACAGCTATTTAATATCTTAAAAGGAGACATGGCTATCGTTGGACCAAGACCTGCTCTTTGGAATCAATACGATTTAATTGAAGAAAGAGATAAGTATCATGCCAATAATATTCTTCCTGGACTTACCGGATGGGCGCAGGTCAATGGACGTGATGAACTTGAAATTGATGTAAAAGCTAAACTTGATGGTGACTATGTTAAAAACATGAGTTTTGGCTTTGACTGCAAATGTTTCTGGATGACAATTACTTCTGTACTAAAGCATGAGGGAGTTGTCGAAGGTGGAACCGGAACGATACATAAAAATATAAAGTAATCAGGCTATTCATTGGAAAATAGCCTTTTTTTCATAATTAAGAACGCTTTTTCAACTCACTGATTTCATCCAATATAGTTAGTATATTGCTTGTTTTTTCAACATAGTGATTAGATCTTAGCTTTCTTTCAGCAACTGTCTTTATTTTACAATTGCTAGCAAATTTAGCCGACTCTTTCTTTTTCAATGCACTATCGATTCTTCTGCCTAAATACACATCTTCAACATCTCTACAAAACCAAACAAACTTATATCCTAAACAACGACAATAGTTCGACGCCTCTTCTAAAAAACGCTTATCCAATGGATTATTATCATAATTATCACAATCAAAACAATATATGACAATTGATTCACCATTTCTTGAATGTTGTTTAAACTGTTTTATATTTCTTTGAATTTCCTTTTCCTTACTCTTATATTTATTCTTCCCATCCATATAAACGCGAGTTAATTTGATATTCCCTGAATCCCATGTGTAAAAGTGTTCAACTGTATTCTTAATATATATCCAATCTGAATCACATTTTTTATTCGTTTCAACAACAAAAATCAACTGAGTACTCATCATTCATCCTCCACGTCTGCACCAAAAACGCGAATAAAATCAACAAAATCAACATTAAATAATGAGCCTTCAATCATCCCTTTTGTATAAAGGTTTATTGGAGAATAATTACCATTTTTCACCCATGGATATATCTGATGATCTTCAGATAAGAAATCAATGGATTTCTTTCTTGATTTCAATACTTCCATCAATCCAACATTATGAGTTGTAAAACATAATTGTCCTTTCGCATAATTTGTTAAATAGTCCAGTAATGCACATAAGTATACATCATGAAGATTTGAATCAAATTCGTCTATAAAAACAATATCACCATGCACCATCTTCTCAATATACGCATACAACTTCACTAACTTCTTTATCCCTGTGCTCTCATATTCTGCATGAATTTTATATGAATCATAGACCATGATTAAATCACAAACCCAAAAATCTCCATTCTCTTTCTTATCTATCTCAATATTTTCTAAATCTTGTTTGAATATATGTAAAAATTCATATAATTTTTTAACATTTTTCTCAAAATCTTGATACATTCTTTTATCAACAAAATTAGAAGCAATTCTTAAAACATGCATCTCTTTCTGATAGAAAGAAATTTTACTACTCATCGCAGAGAAAACTTCCTCTTTTCCTATTTTATATTGAACATTATTTTTTAATATATTATCAGCTATATGATCTTCGTGATTATCTGTGTTTTCTAAATATATATGAAGACTATTAGCAAATGTATATAAATAACGAATATACTTCCATATTTTTTCACCAGAAAATTTTTGACTATCCTTTAAAATCATAATTTTTTCAAAAAATAATGAGCTTATACTAGACGTATCTAAAAGATTTTTAAAACCGGAGTATAATTCATTTAATAATTTTTTTGAATTCATTTCTTGAATATATTTTATATCTCCTGAATTTACTTCAAATACTTTCCGATCATAGCCAGCTCTTGAATACAAACCCTTTGTGTATAGAGATTCATTTGAAATTATATAATTGTTTAATAAGCTCTTTTTTAAAGAAACGCTATATTTAAATGGTTTTATTAATTCGTCTTCTTTAACTAAATACTCAACTTCAATATTAAGTTCTTGTATCGATTTATGTATGATAGAATTCAAATAATTTTGTATTATAGGGTTCGTAAGATAATATCTATAAAGAATTAAGTTTTTTAAAATTTCCACCGAATTAACAATGGCTGATTTTCCTGATCCATTCATTCCATAGATTCCTTTCACATTATAATTTTGGAAATCTAGATTCCTAGAATAATCTTTCTTATAAAATGATAGATCAACCCATTGATCTAATGTTTTAATTCCTTTAACTGAATAATTCAACATATATATATTAGTCATAATATCACCTTCTTTTTTTCATTATAACATTAAAAAATACATTTTGTATATTAATTTGTTAGAAGCAACAAAAAAGACTAGCACTAAGCTAGTCTAAAGACTTTTAATTAAATATCCAAGAATTTTTGAGCAGCAGTAACAATAGCCATCTTGTAGATTTCCTGCGCTGTACATCCACGAGATAAGTCATTGATTGGAGCATTTAAACCTTGTAATACTGGTCCAATTGCTTCCCAACCACCTAAACGAGCAGCAATTTTATATCCAATGTTACCACTTGATAAGTTAGGGAAAATAAATGTATTAGCATGACCAGCAACCTTAGAATCTGGTGCTTTCAATGCAGCAACTTCTGGACTTACTGCACAGTCAAATTGCATTTCTCCATCGATTTCAAAATCAATTGGCATACGTTTTAAGCGCAATGAAGCTTCTGTCATTTTAGCTACACATTCACCTTTAGCACTACCCATACTTGAATATGACAACAAGGCTACTTTTGGATCGATACCAAATTGTTTAGCTGTGTGAGCTGTCTGCATAGTGATTTCTACTAATTCATCTGCATTTGGATTGATGTTGATTGAGCAGTCACCCATGATGTACTGCTGATCACCTTTTACAAGTAAGAAACAAGAACTTACCAAGGCATTACCTGGAGCTGTTTTAACTAACTGTAGAGCTGGACGAACAGTATCCGCTGTACTATAAGTTGCTCCTCCTAATAATCCGTCAGCATAGCCCATTTGAACAAGCATAGTTCCAAAATAGTTTGTATGTTGAAGCATTTTCTTACATGTTTCCATGTCTAATTTACCACGACGTAACTCAACCATTTTGGTTGCCATTTCTTCCATTTTATCGAAAGATTTTGGTGACATCTGCTGGATGTTAGAAACATCAAAACCATTTTCTTTGGCACAAGCTTCAATTTCTTCTGGCTCTCCTAATAAAATAGGTACCACGATATTATTTTCTACCAGTTTGATTGCAGCTTCCTGAACACGTGGATCCCAACCTTCTGTAAATACAATTCTGGTCCCTGAGCCAGTCACTTTTTTCTCTAGTTCATTTATAATCATTTTTCACAACCTCTTTTCGTGTCTAGTATAGACTAATTGCAAGCGCTTTTCCACTAAAACAATGTGAAGTTTTTAGCATGCAAATTTACACTCTATAAATGCCAAAAAACAGGAACCAGAATCCTGATTCCTGTTCATAATAATCGGGGAAAATGTATTACTTCTTATTTTTTACGTTTTTTCAAGAACGCTAATAAACTAGCACCAGCTGCAGCTGCAGTTGCTGATCCAGCAAACAATCCAGTTCCAACAAATACACCCGTATTTGTTCCATCTGTTTTCTTAGACTCTTCTTTCTTTGTCTCCGTTCCTTGATTCTTATCTCCTCCTGTTCCAGATGGATCGGATGGCTTAACAATATTAGATATTGTTACAGAAACTGTTCTAACATTACCTGCCAAATCTAATACATCAATTGATTCATTAGTATTTGCAGTATAATCTTTCTTCAATACATTTTCAGATACTCTTGTCCAGCCTGGAATATCCTGAATAGGTTCATCTGCAGTAATAGTTACTGTTACAGGGCCTTCGGTCTTATCAACTGTTGAGTAATCTACAGAAACACCAGGAGCTGTTGTATCAGGAGTTTTTGTCTGATATACTCCAGCGGAGAATGTACCATGGAAAGTAGACTCCCTATTACCAATACCAATGATAACTTTATCACCTGTATTTACAGTAATCTCATATCCTGTAAATCCATTCATTACTTCATCAGCTGATAATTCTCTAAATTTTTTAACCCAGTTGTTATAGCTTGTTCCAAAATCATTTCTATTGACCATAGCATAGATACCTAAATTATTATCGTGCTGACTAATAAATGATTTATCTAATGACTTCTCTTGCTCACCAGTTATTGGATTTATACCATCATTTACCCAATTGATATATAGAGTAGTTGTACCATCTCCATTAATTTTTTCTCCAGCAACATACACATGACCACCATATGTTCTTGCCTTTGACCAGTAATCTGCTACACCGGTTTCTTTACCTTCTGAATCTTCACTACTAATAGGTACTAATGCATTTTTAGCTGATTCCAATGCACTATATAGTTTATTAAAGACTTCTACATCTATAGTAGTACTTCCCTTTTCAATTTCGGCTTTTGCTTCATTCAAAGCATTAATAAATGTTCTCCATGTGTTGCTATCATAATTTACAGCATCATCTGTCTTTTGACTAGCTACTATTTCATCACAAATTGCAACATAATCTCTTAAAGTAACTAAGTTATCATCTACTTTTGCTTGTAACGCAGTTTCATATAAGCTCTGAATATTAGCTAAATCTTCTGAATAATCTTTAGAAGCATTACCATTAATTCTTGCTATAGCAGAAGATAATGCACTAGAAAGAGCTTCCCAAGCATCCAATTGATATTCAGAAGGATTCAGCTTTGCTACTTCTTTATTGATAATTACAATTTGTTTAGCTGATTCACTTAATACATTTTGAGCTGTTTTCATTGCTTCGATACATTTTCCCATATAATAAGCTTGCCAAGCTAATTTTTCTTGTGAAAGTGTTGTATCTGTCAAAGCCGCTTCAGCAGTTCCTTTTTTCTTTAAATAATCATTTTCAGTACTTGGTCGATACTTATTCTCTTCATAAAGACTTGCAGCTTCATTTAAGAGTTCTTGAATCTTAGAACGCAATTCTTGTTCATTTAAATCGTTATAACCAAAATCATCTGGTGGTAAATTATATGTAGTTGGTGTATCTACTATCTCATTTGATGTAACTGTATTACTTGGCACAGTTACAATTTCAGGTGTTTCTGCTTCTTCTTCAACTACTTCTGTTGCTTCTTCAGTCGCAGTTGTTTCTTCTTCAACAGGTATTTTTTCCACTGTTGTTTCTTCTTCCGGTACTACTTCTGGCTCTTGCGCTAGGATGTTCGTCGATAACATCGAACATGCCATCGTTGAAGCCATGACCGTACTGAGTACCGCTTTTCCGGTCAAAACTAACTTTTTGTTCATTATTGGTCTCCTCCTTAAAAAAAGCTTTTTGACAACGCTTTCTTTATTGTATGATATCATACCCCCTCCCGTTTTGAAAATACAAAAATGGACATTTT
>UMAP01036507.1_pt1 | contig 11103 bp, 8 predicted proteins | sample 1963731 | NCBI WGS metagenome assembly UMAP01 (sample SAMEA4835918, study PRJEB28245) | human gut metagenome | biome: gut microbiome; material: fecal sample | place: Denmark | collected 2008 | reverse complement strand
CGGGTTTTCTGATGTTTCAGAGCATACGTACGTACAGGAGGACTGGCGATGATTCTTCTGCAACTGCGCCGTGTACGTATGTACGTTTTGTTTTTCTTGAAATACCACCATATGAAAAACTCTGACCGATACAGCCTATATTTTTGGGCACGAAATCAAGCTAAGTGAAATCCGTAAATTATTTGCCTGTTGGCAGAAATGGTTTTACGGAATCGCGCTTCTCAGAACAGCAAAGCTGATGTGCGGAAACATGGGAAATCATACGGTTTAGAGTAAAGGCACATGGAACAGAAAAGTCGATAGGTGTCACCTGTGGACAGAACATCATAACGGCAATTTTGAGCGGATTTGAGAGTAAGGCTTTTTTAACGATGCAGCGAAGCGGATGCGCCGAATGGCGTACTGGCTTCGCTTTTTTATTATCTAATTATGGAGGGAATTTGAATATGAGTGTACGCAATGAAATCAAGGCGCAGATCATTCGTGCCGGTTTTACGATGCAGGAGGTTGTTGATCTGTTGCATGATGAATATGGCTGGTCGGACAGTGTTTCCAATCTGTCCGCAAAATTGCAAAGGGAGAGCATCCGCTACAAGGAGGTCGTGGAACTGGCCGACGTGCTGGACTGCGACATCGTGTGGGTGAAGCGAGGGGAGCGCCGATGAAAGCACAGTACGTCATTCTCCGCTTTGCCAAGTACAAGGGGCCGGAAATCGGCCACATCGAGTCCCACAACGAGCGTACCAAGGAGAAGTACGCCAGCAACCCCGACGTGGACACGGCGCGCAGCCACCTCAATTTCCATCTGGTGACGCCGCAGCGCAAATACCGCGCCGAGGCGGAAAAGCAGATCGCGGAGGCAGGCTGCCGCACGCGGTCGGACAGCGTGCGCGTGGTGGAGGCGCTGGTGACTGCCAGCCCGGAGTTCTTTAAGGGCAAGAAAAAGGGCGAAATCAAGGCCTATTTTCAGGAGGCGCTGGATTTTATCCGGGAACACCAGGATCCCAAAACCATTATATCCGCCGTGGTGCATATGGACGAGAAAACGCCCCATATGCACCTTTGCTTTGTCCCGCTGACAGCGGACAAGCGGCTCTCCGCCAAGGAAATCGTCGGCAACAAGAAGAAGCTGACGCAGTGGCAGGACAGGTTCTGGGAGCACATGGTCAAAAAATACCCCGATCTGGAGCGCGGCGAGAGTGCCAGCGAAACCGGGCGCGACCATATCCCGCCGCGGCTGTTCAAGGAGGCTGTCCATCTGAACCGGATGAAGGAGCAGATACTGAAACTGATGACAGATACCAATCTTCTTAATAAAAAATCGAAAATGGAAGAACTGGAGGCATTGTTGGACAAATATGTTCCGGCAATAGAAGCTCTGCGGACGAAGCTAAGAAAGTATGATAAGGCGTACAAAACGCTTTCTGATGAGAACAGCGCACTGGAAGCGGAATTACAAACAGCAAAAGATGCCAGCAAGGAAAAGATTGCGGACAGACTGAAATACGGAAAAACGGAGCAGGAGCTTTGTGAGCTTCATGCTCTGATAGACAACATACCACCGGAAATTGTAGCTGCTTATAGGAGAAAAACAACAGGATTGCAAAACGAACGTTGAGGATAGCTTATGAACAATGAATTGATGAGAGACGAAAACTTCATTCGTTGTTCTACGATGATCGCCGAACTGCTGATGAAGTATAAATCTATGGAAACAGAAGAAGACCAAGAGGGCTGGATGCAAGAAGGGGCATCCAGCCCTCTTCTTTTTTTACTGCGGCTATTGAAAAGTTTTCTGTCATCGTTTATACTGTTTGAAGTAGATGTTTATTACTGACAAAACAGAATGAAGGAGGTACCGTCCATGGAAAATGCATACATATATACACGTGTTTCAACTTTGATACAGGTGGACGGTTTTTCTCTTGAGGCACAGGAAGCAGAAATTAGAGCTTTTGCGGAAGCACGCAAGATCAATATTGTCGGGAAATATACGGATGAAGGTAAATCCGGAAAGAATGCCGAGCATCGTCCTGCCTTTACGCAGATGATGGAGGATATTCGGAGCAAGAAGGACAACATTCGTTATGTTCTTGTTTTTAAGCTTTCCCGTTTTGCCAGAAATACCAGTGACACCGCAAAGTACCTTCAGGAGCTTTCAAGCTATGGAATTGGTCTTTTGGGGATCAAGGACGGGATCGACACTTCAACCGTTACCGGCAAGATGATTGCAAATATTATGGGAGCTGTCGCGGAAGTCGAGCTTGAGAACATTCATGAACAGACGCTTGCCGGTAGACAGCAAAAAGCCAGAAACGGTCTCTGGAACGGAGCGCAGGCCCCGTTTGGATATTCTTTGAAGGATAAAAAACTAATGATATATCAGAAAGAAGCGGAAACGGTCAAGGAAATTTTCCGGCTCTACACAGAGGAAGGGCAGAGCATCAGCTACATTGCAAAGAAACTTAATGATGAAAACATCCAGCGTGAGCAGCGCGGAAATGTAAAAATCTCTGGCTTTACAGACAGAACCGTTCGTATCATTCTCAGTAATCCGGTTTATGCAGGCATGATTTCCTACGGTCGCCGCCATACGGTAAAGGTTGAGGGAAAGAACAACGAAACGAAGGTCGTGAAGCAAGACGATGAAAGCAAGATTATCCTTGTGGATGGCGTGCATGAACCGATTGTCAGCAAGGAGACTTTTGCAAAAGCAGCAGAGCGGCTGAAAAAGAATGTTGCCCATCGAAAAACCCGAAGTGACAGTACGACCGTTTATCCACTGACCGGCCTGATCAGATGTCCAGACTGCGGAAAAAACATCTTTGGTTATACTGCGCCGCCAAGGAAAAAGAAAAACGGAAAGGAAGGTTATTATCCGAGATATATTTCCTATCGGTGCATATCCGGAAGAGATAGAAACGGGATCAACTGTTCTCTTGCCAACAAGTATTACAGCGGCACCAAACTGGAAACCGAGGTGAAAGAGGTTATATCCTCCATGGTGACAATCCCGGAGTTTGTAGAGCTTATTTCTCAAAAGATTGATATTCAGACAGATGTAAATTCTCTGCGGAAGAAGCGGGCAGCCATTCAAAATGAAATCACGAAATATAACGGCAATCTGCTCCAGACTGAAAAGAGACTGACGGAGCTTGACATTGCGGACAGGCACTATCAAAATAAGGTAGACAGTTTAAACCGCATTCTGGATGACCTGTATGAAAAGATCGAGGATGCACAGACAAGACTTGATGAAGTAAATCAGGAAATCACTATGGTTGAAAAATCTGCCATGACGAAGAAATCCATCTTTGAAATGCTGGAAGGCTTCAGCAAGTACTACGATGTCATGTCGCCGGAGGATAAAAAGGCATTGTTGCAGGCTATGGTTTCGTTTATAGAGCTGTATCCGGAAAAGCGGGATGACAAGCATCTGATAAAGACGATACATTTCACCTTCCCTGTTACCTACGATGGTGAAAGCGGAGCGTTATTTGTCAGAACTAATGAACAACAAGTTGAGTGTGTGGTGGCAATGACGAAGAGGGGATAAACACCATCGTTGATGATGAAAAGCATCGAGGAGCAGCGTTTTGAAAGGAAAAGAAAAATGACAAAAGATGTGTCAAAAAAGAACGATAAGAAGGATGCTACGCAGAAAATAGAGGGTATTATCTGTCGCTTGAAATCTAAAAGACTGCAAATGCCAGATGTTCCGGAAGAATTTCGGATGCATCCAGATATTCTTAGGGCAGAGAGAAAACTTGAAATAAGAAAAAGTGGACACCGTGGATTTGATGTTATTCGTCAATTGTTTTTTGTTGAAGAAACATGGCGTTATAAAAACAGGGCTGGCGAGTATGTATCCAGAGAACATACGGAAGAATTTGATTCTTTTCAAGAGTATTATGCGTTTGTGGATGGAGACATCTATGAAGATGCCTGCTATTATCAATGTTTGTTTGATGACGAACTCATTGCAGCCTTCCAGCTTAATTTAGAGAAATTGATGGCGCGCAAGTGCTTTGAAACGCAAACAATTGATGAATTTATAGCGTGGGAAAAGCCAGAAAGTGGTGATTGTCCAGAAAAGTCAGAAATCATGAAAGCCTATTTCTGTAATGCATTTCATATCGGAGTATTTTGGTATAATCAGGCTGGTGAAAAAATAAAACAAGCAGAACGTGAATTCAAATACTTTTTTGACTTTGCAGCATTTCTTAAGGGTGACTTATCGGATGCGGATTTGCTGTTCTGTGATGGAATCAAGCATTTATCAGATACACAAGGGTTGAATCTGACGGATGCTCGGCTGACCAGTGAACTGTGCGAAAAATTCGGCATTGCATACTTAACATATGAAGCGGATGAAGAACTCATCCAAAAATTTCCACAGACTGAAGCAAATGAAAAAGAAACGGCATTGATTTTGAAGGAATCCAGAGAACTTGCAGAAAACAGTGAAGAAGAATGCTGGTCAAATGAAAACAGAATCAGGTATATATCAGATTTGCATCTAAACCAGCGAATCCAGAATGCAAAGTGCAAGTCGATTGATGATGTGTGCTACACGATGCAGAAAATTGTTGACACAATAGTACGTGAAAGCTACGGATTAACCCTGATTGCGGGGGATGTAGCATCTGACTTTCGGCTTTTCAAACTTTTTGTGAGAATACTGAATCGAAGTGCATACACAAGTTGTCAGCAATATGTATTTGTTTTAGGCAACCATGAACTTTGGAGTTTCGCAGGGAAAACGGTGCGCCAGATTGTCAATACCTATCGAAAATTGCTTGAAGAACATGGTATGTACTTGCTTCAAAACGATTTGTTTTATAAAAATGATAAGGATGACATGGGAATGATCCCTTATACGAAACTGATGCGCATGAATCAGGAAGAGCTGTGCGCGAAATTGCGCCGTGCACGATGGGTGATTCTGGGCGGAATTGGTTTTTCGGGATATAATGAAGAGTTTAATGCCGACACTGGCATCTACCGTAACACAATTGACCGGAAAACGGAAATCAAGGAAACCCAAAAGTTTGAGAAACTCTATAACAGACTAACAGGCATGCTAAAAGGAAAAAATACGATTATTCTGACACATATGCCGAAAGAAAACTGGTGTGCAGATAAAGAGTATCATGAGAGTTTTGTGTACGTCAGCGGCCATACGCATCGAAATGCTTTTTATGATGATGGTGCAATCAGAGTTTATGCGGAGAACCAAATTGGCTATCATAATGATAATGTTCATTTAAGAAGTTTCCTGCTGGACGGGAAATATGACTATTTTACTGACTACAAAGATGGTATCTATGAAATCACGAAAGAAGAGTATCAGGACTTCATGCACGGGAAGAATATTACTATGCAGTTCAATCGAGAAGTGGAAGCAATTTATATGCTGAAAAAAATCGGTTATTATTGCTTCCTTTGCAGAGAAAAAACAGGAAGAGTAGTGCTTCTTAATGGTGGAAGGGCAACCACAACATGCATTGATCAACTCGAATACTATTATGATCATATGGATAGAATGGTTGCAGAGATTCAGAAACCGCTTAGACTATTCACGGCATATCAAGAGCAAATTGCGAAGGCTGTGAGACAAATTGGCGGTTCGGGACGAATCCATGGGTGTATTATTGATATAGACTATTACAATCACTTATATATTAACTTGAACGATATATCTGTGACACCATACTGGGCAAGTGATATGGTTAATAAGAGAGTATATCCGAGCATTCCGGCACTTTTGAAAAAAGAATGTCCGCATTTATATGAAAATTACAAAAAACTCATAAGTAGTGATGAAAAAAACGCATTGAGCATTAGGAACGCAAAAGCAATTAGTGAGAAGCCAACAGTCTATCTGGAAACTGATATTTACAAAACATCGCGAAAAATTAGTGAATTACAGAAAGTCAACTCAAATATACTGGTCAAATGGTATGCTCATGTGCTTGCTGGTGAACAAGATACTGTTGAAAAACTGGAAAAATGATAAAAATGCTGCGTGAAGATAACTAATTCCTGGACTGTCCCCCAGACCGTGGACGGTCCAGAGACATTGAAACATTTTGAAATGATTTGACTTCAACATATCATGATGATTCTGATTGGACACTTGCGTTGAAGTTCAAGGATGATATTGTGCCGGACGGAAAATATTCAGCAATTATGACGGCACATCAAGGATCTTCGCCGCTGAAATTACATCTCAAGTGTCTTACAACGGATGGAAAAACAACTTATCAGCTCATCATGGGCGCGGGCGCGGGATTCTCGCTTTCGGAAGATCAGTTTTTCAGCTGGGTTGGTGGAGAACCATCAAAAGATGGACATCATTATCTCATTCTTGCAAAGCATGGCGATTCATATGACATCTTTTACGATGGTTCGATTTTGCAAAACTATGGTGCTCCTATTGGGGATGTTCGCAGTGAGGCAACATTGCAATTGTTTGCGACGGATGTTGGGGAAAACGTGCTATTGGAAAAAACCTCTGGTACAATGGAGGTTCTTCGTGTCTATGATAGCGCGTTGACACGCGACGAGTGCTTCAAACTGTATCGAGAATTACAAACACCATGGTGATAATTGGTGTACAAAATAGTAATGAGCGTTTTGCAAAGGCTGCGCAGGGGGTGAGTGATTTTCCCCCCCGCAGCCCCTTTTCTTTTCAAAAAAATCTCGAAACAGGATTGACAAAATGGGCTTGATACACTATAATAGAGACAAGGTTGAGCGTTAAACCTAACGAAAATACGCCATGAACTCGTGAAGGAGGTTTTCCCATGAGAGGGTCGAAGAAATTGGTTTCCATGCTGCTGGTGCTGTGCCTGACGCTGGGTGCGCTGCCGCTGGCGATGGCGGAAGAGGTCGTTGATGCGGACTTGACCTGCACGATTACGCTGGGCAACTGGCCCGCGGATACGGCGGCGGAGGCGGAAAAGGCGCTCTTTGAGAGCTACCGCGAAACGATGAAGAAGCAGTACCCGAACGTGACGCTGGTGCCGGATTACTACTCCTACACCCTGAGCAGCTACGTTCCGATGGCGAAGGGCGGCACGGCGCCGAGCATCTTCCAGCCGCCGTTTACCGACCCGCAGCTGCTGATCAGCCAGCATCTGGTCGGCGACGTGACCGATGCGCTGGAGCGCGCGGGCGTGCTGAATGAGTTCAGCCCGTCGTACCTCGAAATGCTGTCCGACGAGAACGGCCGCATCTACGGTCTGCCGCGCGACGGCTATGTGCTGGGTATGCACATCAATGTCGCCCTGTTCCGCGAGGCGGGGCTGGTGGACGAGGAAGGTCTGCCGATTTACCCCAAGACCTTGCAGGAAGTGGCGGAATACGGTCAGATTATCCGCGAAAAGACGGGCAAGGCGGGGCTGGTATTCCCGGCGAGCGAGACGTATGGCGGCTGGCTGTTCACCAATATCGCGTGGAATTTCGGCTGCGTGGGTGAAAACGCGCTGGAATATCAGGATGAAGACGGCCGCTGGGTGTGCAACTTCACATCCGACGAGTGCGTGGCGGCGATGGAGTACATCCGCGACCTGCGCTGGAAGTACAACATCCTCAATGCCGACGCGACCACGACCGACTGGGCGGGCGCGCATTCTCTGCTGGGCACGGGCGAAGCGGCGATGAACTTCGCGGCGGATGACTCGGTTGACCAGCCGACCTCCAACAAGGGTCTGCCGGTGGAGGACTTCGCGCTGATTCCGTTCCCGGCGGGCGACGCGGGACGCTATGCGCTGGCGGGCGGTACCTGCTACATGTTCGCGCCGAACATCACCGAGAATCAGGCGACGGCGCTGATGGCATACCTGACCGTGCTGGGCAAGATGCCCTACCTGAATGACCAGATTATCGAGGGGATGCGCGCGGACTATGCTGCCAAGCGCGACCGCGGCGCACCAGTTCTGCCCGCCATCAGCGCGTGGAACGACGCCGACTACAACGCGGCGAAGCAGGCGATTATTGACGAATACTGCAACGTGGATATGCGCCTGTACAACGACTTCTTCGATTCCATCACGCAGGGCACGATTACGCTGCGCTCGGAAGAACCCGTCTTTGCGCAGCAGCTGTATCGCGAGCTGACCGCAGTAATTCAGCGCGTCATCACCCGCGAGGGCGCGGACGTGCGCAAGGCGCTGCAAAAGGCGCAGGATTCCTTCCAGGAGTATCTGGATGATGAAATCAATGATTATTAATTTCTGATTCTGCATGGCATTGCACTGTTTGTTGCAGAAGGTTTCGCCTCTGCGGAGGCGACCAAAGGGCTTTCCGATCGCCCTTTGGAAACCTTCGGCACCGCTGCACTTTGGGTTAGCCCTTGTTGGTGACGAGCGAAAGTCAATGCGGACGGGGCAGTGCGGTGCCATCGGGCAATTATTGCTAATTGCTAATTCCTCATTTCTAATTGGAAAAAAGAACACCGGCGGAGGAGAACCGATGCCGGTTTCTTTTACACAAAAATCGCTCAAATCTTCGCGGAGGAACGCCTATGAGCAGAAAAAAGGCGCAAGTCGGCTTGCGCGCACGGACGGTTGACCACCTCAATGCTTGGCTGATTATGCTGCCGAGCCTCGTGCTGATGCTGTTCTTTGTTTGGGAACCGCTGTTCGAAAGCGTGGTGATGAGCCTGTACAAGACGCGCAACATCGAACTGGTGAACTTCATCGGCTTCAAAAATTACATCAGCGTCATGGGCAAAGATGACTTCCTGCAGGCGCTGACGAACACGTTCTCGTACACGTTCTGGTCGCTGCTGCTGGGCTTCTTCCTGCCGATGGTGCTGGCGCTGCTGATTGGGGAGACCGTGCGGAGCAAGAGCTTCTTCCGCACGGTGGCGTATCTGCCGAATATGCTGCCGGGCCTCGCGGTCGTCATCCTCTGGTCGGCGTTCTTCTCCGGCGAGAAGTCCGGCGTGCTGAACATCCTGCTCAGCCACTTGGGCATTGCGCCGCAGACGTACCTGACGCGCTCGGAGTGGGTCATCCCCATCATCATCCTGATTGCGACGTGGAAGGGCGCGGGTGCGACGGCGCTGATTTACATGGCGGGCATGTCCAGCGTCAGCCCGGAGCTGTATGAAGCGGCGGCGATTGACGGCGCGGGCATCTGGCAGCGCATCATCCACATCATGATTCCTGCCATCAAGAAGCTCGCGGGTACGCTGCTGATTCTGCAAATCATCTCCGTGTTCCAGATTATGTATGAACCGATGGTGCTGACGAAGGGCGGCCCGGACAACGCGTCCCTGTCGCTGATGCAGCTGATGTGGCAGTACGCGTTCGGCGGCTCGATGAACTACGGCAAGGCGTCCGCCGTCGCGGTGATTGTCACGCTGATTCTGCTCGTCATGACGGCGATTTACTCCTACTTCGACCGCAAAGAATCCGACTGGGATTAAGGAGGGCGAACGCATATGGCAAAAGCACAGCGCACCGGCGTCATCCGGGACTATGATATGCACTCCGCGTCTGTCCGGGTTGGGTATGGGTTCATCATCTTCTTCTGCCTGATTATGACGGTCATCGCGGTTTTCCCGATTATCTGGGTTGTGCTGGCGGGCTTCAAGGACTTGAAGGAGTTCATGTCGTCCGCCAAGCTGCTCCCGGAGGTGTTCGATTTTTCTCTCTTCGCGAAAACGTGGTCGCAGCTGGGCATTGCGCAGAACTACCTTAACTCGCTGATTTCCGTCGCGGGCAGCGTCGTCTGCGCGATTGTGTTCAACGGTCTGCTGGGCTACGGGCTGGCGATTTTGAAACCCAAGGGCTACGGCATCGTCAAGAAGCTCGTCATGCTCTCCCTGCTCCTGCCGACGACCATCAGCATCGTGCCGCTGTTCATGAACATCCAGAAGCTGAATCTCGGCGGCTCGTTCGTCCCGCTCTGGCTGAGCTATGGCGCGAACGCCATGTACGTTATCCTGTTCGTGCAGTTCTTTGAATCGCTGCCGACTTCCATCATCGAAGCCGGGCGGATTGATGGCTGCACGCAGCTGCAAACGTTCTTCTACATCGTCCTGCCGCTGTCCAAGCCGATTTGCTCCGTGATTGCGATTTTCGCCATCAACGCCGCATGGTCGGACTTCCTCCTGCCGTATCTGGTGCTTCGCGGCAGCGCGTTGCAAACGGTGATGGTGCGCCTGTTTGTTTTCAGCACGGAACAGACCGTCAACGCCGACACGATGATGCGCTCCGTCGTTTTCTCGATGATTCCGCCCATCATCCTTTTCTTCATCTTCCAGAAGCAGCTGACCGAAAACGCCGTGTCTGTGGGCATCAAGGGTTGACATTATAAAAAACTTCGATAGTCACCCAGTAACATGGGAGGCGCCGAAGGAGTCCAGAGGGCGACCGCAGACTTCGTCTGTTTTCATTGCCCTCTGGAACTTGCTTAACAGCCCATTCACGGAAAAGAAGACAACCTGCAATACCGAAAAAAAGAGCTTCTACTTCTTTCTTGCCAAAAAGAAAGAACCGACAGGAGGACGCACAATGGCAAAAGCCGCTGACGTATATTTCCAAGTAGACCCGTGGAAGGTCATTGAGCAGGGCTTCGACCCCGCCTACGCGCGCGTGAGCGAATCCATCTTCTCGCTGGGCAATGAGAGCATCGGCGTGCGCGGCTGCTTTGATGAGGGCGGTCATGTCGATAGCCTTCGCGGAGCGTATACCAATGGAATCTATGATATGGAGAAGCTGAACCGTTCCTATAAGGGCATCATCGACAAAACACACTTCATGATTCCCTCGGCGGAATGGCTGATGACGACGATTTCCGTCGATGGCGAAACGCTCGATTTGGGGCAGTCGCAGTTTTCTGACTTCACCCGCGAACTCAACCTCCGCGCCGGCACGCTCACCCGCCGCTTCCTCTGGACGACGAAGAGCGGCAAGCAAATCCGCCTGACCTTCCTTCGATTCCTCGATATGGTACACCGCGAACGCGCGTACCAGCGCATCACGCTCGAAGCGCTCAATTTCACGGGCAGCGCGACAGTCACGTCCGGTGTGTCCTTTGATGTGGTGCATGAAGGTCGCCAGAAGTGCTTCTGGCAGGAGACGCGCA
>UMAP01044552.1_pt1 | contig 11144 bp, 10 predicted proteins | sample 1963731 | NCBI WGS metagenome assembly UMAP01 (sample SAMEA4835918, study PRJEB28245) | human gut metagenome | biome: gut microbiome; material: fecal sample | place: Denmark | collected 2008 | reverse complement strand
AGCATGTGCATTCTCGCCGGAAATAGCACGCTGCCACTTTCGCTTCGTGCCAAGGGTGCAATTGCAAGCATGACACTGACAGCTTGAAGGGCGTCTTCCAGATTATTGTCTGGGAAAATGGATTCTGCCAGTTCTTGTAGAGAGGCCGCTGTACCACGGCAACGTTTGAACATTTCGCAGAAAGGCACATAGTCAATCAGGTGGTCATATAGCCACTGATATGCGTCTTCGGAGGAGCTAAATGGTGCAGCACTATTTGCGATGCCTGTCCAAAAGCGATTGAGTGCCATGAGCCTCTTCGGGTTATCACCCTCAAATTCATCGGGAAGCGATTCGTTGAATTTGCTGAAAGGGATAGTGAACGCACTTCCGCTTCCAATTTCCTCTTGTTCACCAGTGAGATAACAGAACGGATGCATGTCGTCAGATGCAGTCAATTCATTTGCAAATGTCCTGACGGCCTTCCGGTCGTTCTCGTTATTGTTGGGCATACTTGCGGTAGTCAATATAAATTGAACTCTACTGCGATTAATGCCCAAACGGTGGAATAAACGCCGTATGAGCAATGATACCTCGCCGCCTGCAGAACCACGATACATATGCGCTTCATCAATGACAAATAGAAGCTTATTATTCGGATCTGCATTTAGCCATGCCTGAGTATCTGACCATATTTTATGCTCTCTTGGCCGAAGAAGCATATATTCAAGCATGGAGTAGTTTGTAATCAAAATATCGGGGCAGAATTGCTGCATTTCAAAACGAGTTACCAGTTCTGCATCCTCATCGTTCGGAATATGTTTTCCGTTATAGAGTTTTTCAAGGAATTCATCAAAATTTTCTTTGGCCGGTAGTTTTCCGTCCTTAATGAGTTTCTCTAAAAAAGCTTTTTCTTCATCGTTTTCAGGATTGACCATACGGGAATATGTTGCCGCAAGTGAACGGTCCTCACTACGTCGGGGCTCCTTACCTGCATAAGGAGTTCTTCCGGTATACATGCCGAATTGAGGGCGGCGGGAATTATTTCCACATGCGGTGCGGAATATATTTATAAATCGGTGGTCTGGATCACCAATCAAACGGCGCAAACGACTAATCTGGTCAGAAACCAGGGCGTTCATAGGATACATGATAATCGTTCGGACGCCACGCATAGCCCAGCTATCCGGGCTATTTCTTGCTTCTGAAGCAAGTTTTGCCATCAAGGGCCACATAAAACATTCCGTCTTACCAGAGCCTGTACCTGTTGACACAAACAGATCCTGACCCTCAAATGCCGCTTCCAAAGCGGAAATTTGGTGACAAAAAGGTGATGGGTATACGCCAAGATTGGCATCTGATAGCGCCTTAAAATAGTCTTTCAGCCAATCAGGTAACTTGGGAGATGACTGGATTCCGTTTGTCGTACTTTTGTAAGCAGGTGATGATTCAACATACGGTTTTTGATAAAGAACACCTTCTTGATTCAGCTTATTTTGTGCAGCGGACAGCAAGATAGGCGACTTCCCAAAATATTGCGACTTTATATAGTTTTCCAGAGCTTCACGCAGTTGCAAGTGAACTCCGTTTGCACCATTGGACATAATCATTCCTCCACAAAGCAGTAACCCATTGATTCCAACTCATGTTTGAACATAGGATAGATTTGCCTTGCCATCATTCTTGTAAAGACTTGGGGCGTTTTTGATGTAAAATCATATCGCACAGGCCAGCTATAGAGTTTGAAGAAGTTTTCTTCCGAAGGTGGCAGACGATAGCCAAGTTTGATTTCTATCAGACTTCCCTTTGCCTTCGTTTTGATTTCTGGAAGTGTTCCATGTTTTTTTAGAAGTGATATTGCAATCCTTCTATATTCGCCGTGGTTGCTTGGAACATTCGAAAAATAGTCCCGCATTCTCCATTCTGGAATCGGTGTATTCAGAAATACCCCATTACTATATCGATAAAATACAAAAATTTTATTTGGTTCACCATATCTTGCAAGGGATATATGGTCATTTTTTTCGGGAATCTGTTGCCAATACCCCCATTTAAATGGAGGATCAAGCCGCAGAAACTCTGAGTTATCTGGCCATTCTATTTGTTTCCATTCGCAATGCGCCAACAGTTCTTCGAGATAGCTTTCAAACGACTGCTCCTGTAGACCAAACATTGATGATATTGTCCTGTCGGAAGTTGAAGTTTGAACGGAATAGAAACCCAATCCGCTCATAAATAACTTCAAGTCAGGTGAAATACCTCTGTGAAGAACAAGATCCCCATTTCCTCCAGTTGCAAGAGCGGCTGGGGATATTTGATAAGCGGAATGATAAAAGAACCCATTTCGCAGATAGATAGAGTATATTTCCTCAATCAAATCCGTCTTGTCATGCGGGAGGAGAAATCCAATCTTCGGATAAATGCCCTCATAAGCATCAAAAATCTGGTCAATTCTGCTTTTGAAATGCTGAATAGAAACTGAACCTCCATCCTCGGTGTGATCCCAAAGCGAAGCGAGAGCCATTTGCCCAGCAACACTATAAACGACCCGACAAACCCATTCGTTGTCATCTGACTGCGGAATATTTAATTGTCTTCCAATTGAAACAATTAGGTCGTTTATCATATCGTTCACTCTTCCTCAATATATCTTGCAACTTCAGCTTTTACCGAACTGGAGATCCCGCTCTCGCCTTCAATAACATCCTTTAAGACATCCAATCTCCCGGTAAGTACGCAGAGAGGAAGCACACCAAAGAGCAGTTCCAAGTCCTTATCTTTTGCGGGATTCTCCAAAATGCATTTTGCATCGGACAGGACACGGGTTAACTGGCCCAATAGGAGTTTGCTAAGGCCCAAACGCTTAAATGCAGATATCCGGAGAGACTGTTTTTCCTCAGAAACATATGGTTGGAACTTCTCAGCGCGTTTACTTGGCCATGTCTCGAGAGCAGGTAAACTTCCTATAAAACATTCACTCAGGACGGGGAGCATGTAATTATAAAGGCCTTTCGGCTCAATAAGCATATCCTCGACATATGGATGGGTCCAGATTATCTGCTTTTTGAGTCTTGTAAACTTCTGCGGTAATGCATCCGTCCACCCTTTTCCGAACATATTTTGAACCGACACAATAGAATCGTCAGCCTCGCTGATTCTTTCCACTATAGAAAGGTCACATTCATCTCCTAAAGTCAATTGTCCTGCTCCGTTTGCGTACATCGAAATAGACAGCACCTCAGCAATATCCTGTCCCCCAGGGCCTGCAATCAAAGTTGGCACATTGTTGATATGGGTTGCATACAGAAAAGCAGTGAGCATTGAGCAGAAGTCTGGTTCAATGCCCAACGCACATGACAAATTCTGATAGATTGCATCATATTCATTGCGCCAGCTTTCTGCGAGTTCAATATCCTCATCAGAATATTGGCCACTGGTACCGCTGTATTGCCATGAGGCAGGGGGATTCCCATACGGCAAGGTTGCATTTGACTGAGGCAGAAAAACAGAAATATCAGCAATGAATCCTGCCATATCTTTTTGCGCGTCAGCAATTTTCTGGCGCACTGCGACCAGCGTTTCTTTTCCAATCGATTCATATTGCGCTATCTCTGCAAGTAACTGATCCAGTTCACCTTGTTTTGTAGCAATTTCTGCAAGTATTTTACTGTGCTGCTTTTTTGCAATGGATATTGTTTCTTCCATTTCTGAAACTTCTGCCTCAGCTTTGGCAATTTCAGCAGCATGAGAATTATGCCATTCCACGGATACGGCTTTTTCGCATAATTCTCTTAATTCATCGTGATTCTTTGCAATTTCAGCCAACACATTAACATCGATATCGCCGACCTTAATCAGTACATCTGCTCGATTAACAAAATCATCAACTGCCTGTTTTGCTTGGTCCAGAGTACAATTTAGTTTTTGAACAATCGCATCGTACAAAGATTCACCGCAAATCTTCTCAAGAAGAAGTTTGCAATGTTTCCATTCAGCCTTGGTGGCACCAATACACTCCTTAAACAAAGGCCATGTGGTGCGTTCAAGAATGAGCGTGCGAATAACCTCGTTTGTATTTCCTATTGAAACGTATCCAGAAGGCTCTCCCGCCTGAAGTGTTTTTAGAAATCTTAGGTTACGATCATCCCAATTATAGATATCCCCGGAGGAAATTGTGTAGCTTGGCAGGGAATAGACAGTTTCCGAAAGTTTTGCACATCGATCCGAAATGTTGAACTCATTTGCACGACACAGTACGCCTGCGAACTGCCCCCATTTAGGTTCATAGCAAAAAAGTGTATCGCAAAAGTAAGCTTGTGTACGAGCAGTTCCATTCTGAAGTTGTTCAACCACTTCGTCTAAAGACTTTGCCATAAGAACTACTACACGTACCGGCGAGTAGTCTTTGACATAGTGCGACTGGACATAGTCAATTGTTGGGTTATCCCTATTAGGAATTGCTGTCCACTCCCAAATACCGACCGTTCCAAGCGCAGTAGGCCCATCGTTGCGGTACAGTCTATCTCTGTTTTCAAAATAGTTATCCGTCCGTTCTGACTTGAATGGTGTATGTAAAATATCATCTTCCACATCTGCTAAACGGTTCAGCCATATACGCCCTTCGTAATCTACAGTAATGTAGCACAGTGATGTGAAGGAAACTTCATTGTCAATCATCATTATCCCTCCCAGGATTATTTTGAATGGTTTTCCTGAGCAAATTTAAAGCTGTACGTGAAATTTCGCCTCGCCGCAAAGCCATGCAGAGCCATTTTTGCGTTTGGGGATATTTCGAGAATTTACTGACAAAACTTCCAACTGCATGCGTTACAGGAATCATCGGGCCAGAGCAAGAACTCAATTTTTTGACAAGTACAGCATCCAGCAACATAACATCCATGTTGACGGTTTCCTGCTCAAAACGAATGGAGCGAATGTAGTCGCAGCCTTGATAAAAATGTATCTCTGTGCCAAATGATAGTTCGTCGATTGTTAAATGCTCCTCGCCAGAAAGCTTGTAGATATATTCGGTCTTACCGTTTCTTTGAACCACAGCCTTCCCATCATACGGGCAAGAAACTGATATGCACTTTAATTTAGGAAGTTTTGCATAGCTCTCTTCATTTAGCGTGTTGCCAGAATGGTCAGATATGATTATTGCTGGTAACGGCGCCTTTTTGCGCAGGGGTTGCTTTACCAAATAGGAGAAGCCCAATGCTCCCGATTTTCCGAGTGAAATTAACTGTTCTCTTTCTCGAGTGTAGAGCTTATACAGTTTTCCATCCTGAATACCCAGCACATTCGCTGTTGCGGGATATGATTTCAGTTCGGCATCATCACCACATAAATAGAAGTAGAACTCAGGTGAGTTGTGGTATATAAAATACGGATCATTGATGTATGCCGGCCATATAGGATAGAATTTCGTCGGTTTTTCGGTCAGGAAAATCGCGTATTTTAGGAAAAACTTCGCAGAGTAAGCTGAAAACTTCTTGATACGAATCTTGTACAGATACCAAGTAGTGAAAGGACTCGCTTGATTTCTTGCTACTTCTGTTGCCTCAATATCTGTATGGTAGGAATACAGTGGACATCGTTGTAATAAATAATAGGAATTCCCGGAATAAGCTTTTCCTCCGGATTGGAGAATCTGCCCAGTTCGGCCATCAAAGAAAGATCCTGTCGTATTAATTCCTGTTATTTTGTTAGACCAGAAGCGTTTTAGCTCTGTGTTAGCATTTACATACTCGACCCCGTAAATCTGGCTCGGAATAGAGCCGACGCTTAAGTATGTTGTTCCAATCCGCTCAATTCGCTCAAACGAGTACTCATAAACTTGGTGTGAATCTCCGGCTATCTTAATTTTGTCGCAGTGTGCCTTGTTGTCTGGAGGGTAGAAGAACCCTAATTGTAGAGAAAATATCGATCCTGTTACAACAAGACGCAAAGGCATTATATGGCTGTTAAGTGCTCGTAGCGATCGACCGTAGTTTGGATCAAAAGAGGCTTGGCGTTCGTCGCATTCTTTATTGGGAGAGGCCGGATCATGACGGAAGTGTTGAACATTCATACCAGGGGCGGTAAGTAAAACATTTTGTGCGCATAATTCACATACAAAATGGCCGCTTCGTGCTGACGCACCATAAGGGTACATTTCGCATGCTTCTTCGACCGTGACACGACGATATCCAGTTTTAGAATCCCATACACATACATGCGTTAACGGCATATTTAGTCACCCGTACTCCCTTTATGGTTCTGTACTCTCCACAGGAGTGTCATCTTTGATAAAATCCATCATTTCTCCCGCATTGCAATCCATAACAGTGGCAATTTTAAGGAGGATAGATAGATTCACTTCTTGATTTTTTCGGAGCTTAGTAAATGTAGCAGAAGAAAGTCCTGCACGCTTGCGTAGCTCAGCTTTGCTCATCTCTCGTTCAGCGCAAAGGACCCATAATTTTTTGTAAGTTACTTTCATGGTTTCACCCCGAATAAGAAGGATTTATAAAATTATACTACTACGAACCACATCTGTTTTCAACATATTTCGCTTTTTCGCGAGTTGTTTCGATTGCATGAATTAAAGTTATCGCGAATCTAAACGCTTTTTTCTTTACGAGTGATTTTTTAAATATTTTGTTGGCTATTCTCCTCGTTCTGTGGTATGGTGTGTTGCTACCAGGAGGTGCAACACATGAAAACATTACTCAAGGACCTGTACGATTGCTTCTATACTCCGCCAGAGCTCCCAGCACAGAAGAAGGAAATCGAGGAATGCCATCAGGCACTCATTGAAGTGTTGGAAAAGCCGGAACGGCGGCTGGTGCTGCAGATCATCGACGCCAAAGACCGCATTGTGGAGGACACATCCATCGACAGCTTTATCTCTGGATTTGAGCTGGCGTGGCGGCTCTCTATGGAACTGAATCAACATGAAAAAGAGCGCTCAGTCTCTCGCTGTACGGCGAAAAGATTGGGCGCTCTTTCCATGTCCAGAAAGGAAGAAGCAAAATGAAGAAGCTAATCACTACTGTAGCCGCATCCGCCGCCTGTCTGGCCCTGTGTGCCGCCGTGTGGCTGCAGAACGAGCCAGCCGTGGAAACATCTGCGTCGCCTACTTCGCCCGCCGTAATCGCCGCACAGCCCGAAGTTCCGGAGTTGCCAGAAATTGAAGAAATCATAATGCCAGAGGAAGAAAAGTCGGATGTAACGCAACCGGAGCCAGTCAAAGAAGCTGCCACTGCACTGGGGTCATCGCCTATTCAAGCGACTCCGTCGGGTGAAGTACAGGCTTCCCCTGAACAGAATGCCACACCACCGCAAGAACCGGGGTCTGCCTCGGCATCATCTGACAGCTCTCCGTACAACATGGTCTATGTGCCGGGCTTCGGCTGGATAGAAAGTCAAGGCCCCAACCATGTTGAATACGCCGAGGACATGTACGAGAACAGCAATAAAATCGGCATCATGGGATAAACGAAAAGCAGTACGGTATCAGGCCAAGCCTGGTGCCGTACCGCTCATTCTGTTTCCTTCTCCAATGTGTCACTGAAAATCTTATGGACACGGATCAGCGAAACGACCTCGCAGATAAACCGCTCCATCAGTGCCTTTTCGTCCAACCATGTCCTCTGTGGCGTTGTGTACTGCCCAGAATTCGCTTCGGCTTCCGCCTTGGCCGCACGGATCGCTCTCTGTGCGGAAAGCCACTGTCCGTATGTGCCAGAATACAGATTTTTCCTCAGCTTCTGAAGAGCAGTCTTATACGCCTTCTCCGCTCCGCTGGGGCCATTGTAGTTGAGATAGATCGCCAGCTCCTGAAAGGTCATGCCGACCTCGTCCGGCTGACCGATGCCGAGGTAGCTTCGCACCAGATTCAGCTCTCTGGGCGTCAGCACCTCCTCCATCCGCTGCATCAGCAGCGTCCGACGCATGAGGCGGTCATAGGCAACAGCGGGATTGCCGCCGCAGCTGACGGAGAACACATCGTCACCTAACTGCTGGACGCAAAACAGCGTCCGGTATTCTTTTATCAACGCCTCGGCTGCCTTGGAGGATACCTTCAACTTTTCGCATACCGCCTTGGTCAATTCTGTCTCTGAGGCATCCTGTGCCTCGACGCAGAGGTATGCCACCCTGCGCAGTTGGCTGCCGCGGCTGGCTGGGACGGACAGCGGGAAGGCATGCCGCGCGGCGTAGTCAGACAGCGTTGCTTCTATCGCGGGCGTCGCATAGGTCAGCAGCTTCGTTCCGTAGGCGGGATCAAAGCGCCTCGCCGCGTCCAGCAGTGCCAGCGCCGCCTCCTGCTTCAAATCCTCCATCTCACACAACGGTGTGTACGCCCACGCCAGGTCGGTGAGGTAGCCCTCGTTCTGTGCGACGAGCCGCTCCGCGGCGTTTTTGTCTCCGGCTTGCATTCGCAACGCCAGCTCTTCATTGCAGGGGCCGTCCCCGGCAACGATGTACATATTTTTCGTCACAGGAATGGCCCCCCTTCCTCATTTCAGCCGATTCTCTGCCTCCGCGTAAATGTGTTCCAATTCCATGTCGTGCGCATATCCGTCAGCGGCATAGTCGTTGTCCATCAGCGCCTTGTCCCGGTAGCTCCCCGCCAGATACAGTGCCTCCCGCCGCAGGTCATCGGAGATCTTCCCTCTCTGGTGATGCTTGCGGATGGTGTCGGTGCGGGTATTGAACAGGCGGTAGACCGGGTGCTGTTTGTTCTGCTCCTTCTGGTGCATCATCGCGCCATACTGCCGGCAGGTATAGCGGCTGTCCTGCGGGGCGACGCCGTCGCAGTATTTAGGGATGTGGCCGTTAGTGGTCAGAAAGTATCTCCCGCAGCCTTGGCACTGGCTGGGCGCGTGGCCGTGGTGCAATCCGTTCATCAGGTCATAGGTGTAGAAATCGGTCAGGCGCGGAAAAATCACCCGTTCCACAAACACCATTTCTTTTTCGTTTTTAGGACTGCGGGCAAACACATAGGAGGAGGACAGCTCCGGGTAGACCGTGAACGGCTCCATATCCAAGCTCTGTAAACTCCGCATCTCATCCCAAAACTGCTCGCTGTTGAAGCAGTCATGCGCGGCCACGGCGAAATGTGTTTCGTTCCGTTTTTTCAGACGCCGCAGATAATCCAGCTCAAAGAACCGCCCCGCTGCATAGAAGTGGTACATGGCGATAGGGATGCGTATAATCCCGACGCAGAATCTCAGAAACTCTGTCTGGAGCTCTGAATTGGGCGTCCGTATTTGCAGGAGGTTTCTTTCGTCAAACAGGATATTGATCCGGCTCATTTCCTTCTCATAGTCATTGTAGCAAAAGGGCGGATACTTCCAAAGCAGTTCAGTCAGATACAGTATCCGTTCCCGCAGCTGCGGGAATACCGCCGCAGCGTCCTCATCGCTGCCCTGTACCACCACAGGGAACAGGAAGGTTGGTGCGCCGCCGGCCTGTATCAGCTCCGGCAGTTCTTCTTCGGGAATGTTCAGAATGGACATCGCCATGAATCCCGCCGGAAACTCCTGCTCCTGATAAAAGATCTTGTCATTCCAGACATCCATTGTGAACTGCGTGAAATCGTTGTTCTGCTGTACTCCCAGCGGCATAGCATCGCCCCCTGTCCCATATCCGTTTTACAGCTGTCCCGCGATATTCTCATTCTATCAAAAAAGACAGAATAATCAAGTGAAAGGGTTAGAGCCTCGACTGCAGCGAGGTCTCTGCCCTTATTCTTTTATCTGGAGGAACAAAAATTGAAAAAAGAAAACCGATTACTGACCATCGACGGTGAAACGCTGATGAGTCAGCCGCTCACACCGCTGAACTTCGTGGTGGACACGCTGCTCTCTCAGGGTCTGCACATCCTCGCGGGCTCACCCAAGGTGGGAAAGTCATGGCTGGCGCTGTGGCTGGCCGTCACGGTGGCGAAGGGCGATCCCGTCTGGGGCATGGGCGTGAAACAGGGCACCACGCTCTACCTCTGCCTGGAGGACTCCACCCTCCGCATCCAGAACCGTCTGTTCGAGATCACAGAGGACGCCCCCCGCCAACGTCCACTTCTCCACCAACAGCGATACCCTTGGCAAGGGTCTGGAGGAACAGCTCCGCGCGTTCCTCTCAGAGCACCCCGACACGGTGCTGGTTATCATCGATACGCTGCAAATGATCCGCAGCGCCGGTTATGACAACACCTACGCAAATGACTACCGTGACCTCTCTGCTCTGAAGCAGATTGCGGATGCCCACGGCATCGCCATTTTGCTGATCCATCATCTGCGCAAGGAGAGCGCTGACGATGTGTTCAATCGCATCTCCGGCACCACCGCCATCAGCGGTGCGGTGGATTCCAGCTTCACGCTGGTGGAGGAACGGCGGGGCAGCGGCAGAGCGAAGCTCTCCTGTATTGGCCGTGACATTGAATACCGGGAGCTGACACTGGAGCGCAACGGTGAAAATGTATGGGAGCTGGTGTCGGACAGCCGGACACAGCCAGAACTGCTGGGCGACCGCATCATTTATCTTCTCTCTGAACTAATGCGTGAGCGAACCAAATTTATCGGCACTCCCACAGAGCTGTCTGAACGAATCGACCCTGTGGGGGTGGAGCGCATGTCACCCAAGAAAGTATCCCGACAGATCCTGCAAAACCTTGACGCACTAAGGAAAATCGGCATTTCCGCCGTGGTGCGCCGCAGCAACGGCAAGCGGCTCATCGAGCTGCGCCGTGCCGAAGGTGACGATACACAGGATACCCAAGTTGTTGACCCTATCGACCCTGCCGATGTCTCAGGCGGTGAGAACGCCCCGTGTTTCGCCCTGTAAGCCGCTGTGTGCGCGGTTCGGGGCTGGGGTGGTGTGTGTATCCGCTGAGGGGATATTCAGCCCGCACAGGGCGAGCACTGCGGCGGCATAAAAACGGCGAATACGCCGCCGTGACCCGTGGGCGTCCAGCGTTTCAACGGCATGAAGCGCACGCCGAGGGTAGTGATACCACCCCCATGCAGGAACGCCGAAAAAGTGCTGTGTGCAGGAGAAATAATCCCTTAAAAACCGGATGAAGAAACATTTCATTTCTCTGCCGCAGATGGGAAATTTCTCTGCTTAAGCCGTTATTTCCAATAGGCGCAGGGAGTTTCCTTTTACAGGAGTCTTATCACCTC
>UMAP01035819.1_pt1 | contig 11186 bp, 10 predicted proteins | sample 1963731 | NCBI WGS metagenome assembly UMAP01 (sample SAMEA4835918, study PRJEB28245) | human gut metagenome | biome: gut microbiome; material: fecal sample | place: Denmark | collected 2008 | reverse complement strand
AGATGAGCCAGAACTCCATGAGACTTTCCTGGACAAGAGAAGAGGTTGATGAGAAACTTCACAACATCATGATCGACATCTTCCACAAAGCTGATGACGCTGCTAAACGTTACGGTATGGAAGACAACTATGTTGTAGGTGCAAACATCGCCGGCTTCGAAAAAGTTGTTGACGCTATGAAAGCTCAGGGTATTGTTTAATTTAAGTTTCCTGAATCATTAACATAAATTATAACAGGAACCGCAGAGGAATTTTCCCCATGCGGTCCCTGTTTTTTTATATGTTATTATGAGTTTTTCAGTTGATCAGTTTCTTCAGCTCGTCCATAAAGGTACTGACATCTTTAAATTCCCTATATACAGACGCAAAACGTACATATGCCACTGCATCCAGATCCTTCAGATGCTCCATGACGATCTCTCCGATCTTGGTGCTGCTGATCTCACGATCTTCTGACCGGAAAATATCCCCTTCTATGGAATCGATCATCTCTTCCACTCTCTCAATGGGAATGGGGCGTTTATAGCAGGCACGAAGAACACCATCCTGGATCTTGGAACGTTTATAGCTCTCCCGGTTCTGATCCTTCTTGATCACAGTCAGTGGAATCGTTTCCACCTTCTCATAAGTTGTAAAACGCTTTCCGCAGGCATCACAGAGACGGCGGCGGCGGATAGAATTGGTATCCTCTACAGGTCTGGAATCTACAACTCTTGTATTATCCTGGTTACAGAACGGACATCTCACGGAACTCTCCCCCTTTCCGGATCAAAAAATCATTACTAAATTTGTTTTTATTATAGAATAAATGCATATAATGTGTCAATAATCGGACTTGCATAAATTTTACAGATTTTCCATAAAATCATATCAGGTGATGAATTTTATGCGTATCTGCGAACTGAAACAGAAAGAAGTGATCAATATCCACACCTGCCGTAGCCTTGGCTGTCCTCTTGATGTGGAATTCTGCTGTGAAACCGCCCGGCTGAAAGCCCTGATCATGCCGGAACCCGGGAAATTCTGCTGGTGTTTTTCAAGAGAAAGTGAATGCATCATCCCCTGGGACTGCATCCGCCAGATTGGTGAAGATATCATCCTTGTTGATTTCCGTGATGAAAAACGGCTGGGAGGAGACTGAACCGATTACATTTGTCAAGGCCCTTTATTTTTTATATTTTCCCCGGAAAAGTATATTTCAACCGCCCTCTGAGAATCATCTTAATGTACTGACAAGACAAGGAGGATTCTAAGATGGCACTGAATAAAGTTGAAATCTGCGGAGTAAATACCTCAACGCTTCCTGTTCTCAACCAGGAAGAAAAGGAGGAGCTCTTCAAAAGAATCAAAGCTGGCGATGAAGAAGCCAGAGAATTGTACATCAAAGGCAATCTGCGGCTTGTTTTAAGCGTGATCCGCCGTTTTCAGAACAGCAGTGAAAATCCAGATGACCTTTTTCAGATCGGCTGTATCGGCCTGATCAAAGCAATCGATAATTTTGATACCACCCTTCAGGTAAAGTTTTCTACCTATGCAGTTCCTATGATCGTCGGTGAGATCCGAAGATATCTCCGGGATAACAACAGCATACGGGTCAGCCGCTCTCTGCGGGATATCGCCTACAAAACCATCTACACCAGGGAAAACTATATGCGGCAGCATCTCAAAGAGCCTACCATCGCGGAGATCGCTGATGAGATCGGCATTGACAAGGAAATGATCGTCTATGCCATGGATGCGATCCAGAGCCCGGTGAGCCTTTTTGAGCCGGTGTATTCCGAAGGAGGAGATACCCTCTATGTCATGGATCAGATCAGCGACAAAAAGAACCGGGAGGAAAACTGGGTGGAAGATATTTCTCTCCGGGACGCCATGAACCGGCTGGGAGAACGGGAACGACACATTATTGATCTCCGCTTCTACGAAGGAAAAACCCAGATGGAAGTTGCCGATGAGATCGGGATCTCCCAGGCCCAGGTCAGCCGCCTGGAAAAACATGCCCTTCGCAGTATGCGGAATTATCTCAGGAATTAACCAAAACGCTATACCAGACAGATAAAACCATCTGCATTGACTATGTAACCCATAACAAAATCATTGCGGCAGAATATACACCGGCACTCTTTTATAAAACTTTTTATAAAATAATGTCCGTTACCCTGCCGCATTTTTTTATGTTGATTCCATGTCTATACCCGCATAAAACGGGCATTCACAGGCAACTTCTGTTTTCTGTTATTTCAGCGCTTTCTCAATTTCTTCGATCACGATCCGAAGTGCTTTCAGCCTTGCATATTTTTTGTCTACCGATTCCAGGATATGCCATGGCGCATAAACAGTACTGGTCTTTTGCAGCATTTCATCCACTGCGGTTTCATACTGATCCCATTTTTCACGGTTTCTCCAGTCCTCATCTGTGATCTTCCACTGTTTTTCCGGATTGTTCTGGCGGTCATTAAATCTTGCAAGCTGGGTATCTTTATCAATGTGGACCCAGAATTTCACGATCACAGCACCCCAGTCGGAAAGTTCCTTCTCGAATTCATTGATCTCATTGTATGCACGTCTCCAGTCGTTCTCACTGCAAAAACCTTCCAGTCTTTCCACCATCACTCTTCCATACCAGGTCCGGTCAAATATGGCAATGTGTCCATCTTTAGGCAACCTTGTCCAGAAACGCCACAGATAATGACGGGCTTTTTCATGAGGTTCCGGGCTGGCGATGGGATGTACCTCAAAACCACGGGGATCAAGAGCTTCCGTGATCCTCTTGATATTTCCGCCTTTTCCGGCAGCATCCCAGCCTTCATAGGTGATGATCACCGGCACTCTTTTGCGGTAGAGCCGATTATGCAGGCTTCCGAGCTTCGCCTGGAGTTCTTTAAGCTCTGCCTTGTACTCTTCGTCTCCCACTTCTTTTCCATCCAGAGGGATCTCGCTTAATTTCGGCATCTCCACCAGAGGAAAAACATTCTGGAGAATCGGCACAGCATGTTTGCTGTTCTCCATGGCAACCTCGATGTTGCTGATCATGGTTTCCAGCACCTGTAATTCCGCCCATTTCCGGTCACTGGCATCTACGATATACCACGGAGCAGAAGAAGTGTTGGTATCCTGCATATACTGGTCAAAAACTTTTCTGCATTTCTTGTAGTGATCATTCTGCCAGAGATCGTATTCATTCACTCTCCATCGGGTATCTTTGCTTTCCAGAAGGATGCCCATACGTTTCTCCTGATCTTTCCGGTCGATCTGCATAAAGAATTTCAGAAGTACGTATCCGTTATCCGTCAGCTGCCGTTCAAATCTGCGGATGCTGTCAACCCGTTTTACATAATCATCCCCTTTCAGTTTTTTGTCCATGCGCTCCCGGCAGGTCTGATCCATCCATCCGGAATCCAGGAATGTAAATTTACCGGCTTCCGGGATCTCCTTAAAATACCGGTAAAGAAATGGTTTCCGAAGGTCCTCTTCTGTAGGCGCTGACATAGTTGCGACTTTAAAAAAACGGGGATCGATATTCTTGATCACTTTACTTATGGTACTGCCTTTTCCGGAAGCTCCCCAGCCTTCAAACAACACGATCACCGGAATCTTATGCTCCTTTAGAGCCATCTGCAGCTCATATAATCTGGTTCTTGCAGCACTTAAACGCACTTTGATATCCTCTTTTTCCGGAATCTGTTCCGGGTTCCAGTTTTTTAACATCTGCATCGTCCTTCCTCGAATTATTTGAATATTCTTATTATACCACAGGAGTCCCTGTTTTACGACGAATTTTACATAGATTTAACGCATCATTCCGAAAAAATATCCATATTGCACAATTGTAATTCTTGTTAAACAGCTAAAAATATTTTTTAACCTATTGACATTTTGATCTTCTCTTCATACAATATAGGCACTGTTCGTTATTTTTTTAACTCGTAGTCAAACGGATATTCGCAACCCCGCAGGGGACTTCCTTGATTCGGTTAAAACAGCACAAAAAAGCTGCCCCAAGCAGCAAATCTCAAGGAGCCGATCATGAAACTTACAGAAGAACTTCTGAAAGAAATGGAAAAGAAAAAAGAACTCTACGGTGACGGCATCATCATGCCGGATGGGGATTACCGCCTAATCCAGGACGGACATTTGAAGACCCTTATGGCCCTTTTACCATATACGGAAAATGAAATCTGGAAAATGATCCCGGATGATGATTCCGCTCTTTTCTGGCTGGTAGAAAAAACAGGCTGCGTGCTGTCAGATGTCAATTCCACCATCGGAATGAAAATGACCCCTGCACAGCAGAAAACTTACGAAGCGCTTTCCAGCCGTGGGATCGTCTCTAATGAATATTATGATCTTACCAGGCAGCGGGAAAAAGCCCGCGCCCAGCATTCTGCAAAGCAGAACATATAGATTACGTAAATGTTCTCAATACGCATTTACCCCATAATTCCATATACTCAAAAAGCAAAAGCTGCCTTCCGGAACCATAAGCCTCAAACAGGCCCATAACTCCGGTAGCAGCTTTTATTATTTATATCTTTCAGTCGTCATATCCTTCCAGGAAGGAATGTTTCACGCCGTCTTTTTTATAGGCAATGACTGTATGAAGATTCACGTTTTCCACACTTCGGAAAATATTACTTTCAATATGGGGATTTGCCTTCTTAAGCTCCGCAATGAGATTTTTGATCTCCATTCGCTTGGAAACACTGGTGCCGTCTGTACGGCAGGTAGTACAGGTATCAGTGAACTTGCAGGCACACTGGATAAAATGCAGGTCATTGTAGTCTCTCCAGTGCTTGATATCTGCCTCACGGATCAGATACATGGGGCGGATCAGCTGCATCCCCTCGAAGTTTGTGCTGTGGAGTTTCGGCATCATAGTCTGTACCTGTGCTCCATAAAGCATTCCCATCAGGATCGTCTCGATCACATCATCATAGTGATGGCCAAGAGCGATCTTGTTGCATCCAAGTTCCTTTGCCTTACTGTAAAGATATCCTCTTCGCATACGGGCGCAGAGATAACACGGAGATTTTTCCACATTGTAAACTGCATCAAAGATCTCAGTCTCAAACACTGTGATAGGAATTCCGAGAAGTTTGGCGTTGTGTTCGATCACCGCACGGTTGGCCTCATTATATCCCGGGTCCATCACAAGAAATACCAGTTCAAAAGGAAACTTGTTATGACGTTTCAGTTCCTGGAACAGTTTTGCCATCAACATGGAATCCTTACCGCCGGAAATACAGACCGCGATCTTATCTCCCGGTTTCACCAGTTCATAGTCATTGATCCCTCTGGCGAATCTGGAAAACAGCTGCTTGTGGAATTTCTTGCGGATGCTCAGCTCGATATCTTTCCGGTGCTGTTCCATTGCCTCATTTTCCGTTTCTTCACCGTCCCCTTTCTTGGACTCTTTCTGCATCTGCTGAAAAAGCCATCCTGTATATCCGCCTTTCAGACTCCGTGCGGGAATTCCCTTTTCCCGGAGCATCCCTGCCCCTTCCTGGCTGAAAAGTCCTCTGGTACAGTAAAGAACCGGGATTTTATCCCCTTTCAGTTCTTCTGCCCGTTCTTCCAGTTCCTGTTCCGGAACAGAAATCGCTCCCGGGATCATTCCATATTCCACAGTTACTTTATCACGGGTATCTACCAGAAGATATTTTTCCCGTTCCTTCTCTATTTCATCAAAAGAAATCTCCAGTGTTTCTTCACTCATGCTGTTTTTATTCCTTTCCTTACAGCTCCTCCCTGATCGTGCCGTCACAGGCAATGGTCACTACCTGCCATGGGATCATCTTTCCGCTTCGCTCCATGGCACGGATCACTGCATTCTCGATGCCTCCGCAGCAGGGAACTTCCATGCGGACGATACGGATACTCCGGATGGAATTATTTCCTATGATCTCTGCAAGCTTATCTGCATAATCTCCCTCATCCAGTTTGGGGCATCCGATCAGCGTCACATGATCTTTCATGAATTTCTCATGAAAACCTGCATAAGCGTAGGCAGTACAGTCTGCCGCGATCAGAAGCTGTGCATTTTCAAAATATGGTGCATTGACAGGAACCAGTTTGATCTGTACGGGCCACTGGGCAAGACGGCTTGTCTGTTCCCCTGCATTTTGGGGAACTTCTTTCTGCTCTGCCTGCACCGGCGGTTCCTGCTTTTTATTAAGGCTTCTTGCCATACTTCCGGGGCACACGTGTGGCTTCCCTGCTGGCATCGAGGCCTCTGTTTTCTTAAGCTTCATTCTTTTTTCCACTGCCTCCGCGTCATAATCTGCGGCTTCCCGCTCTATAATGCGGATCGCATCGGCAGGGCAGGCCGGAAGACAGTCTCCCAGTCCGTCACAGTAATCATCCCGGATCAGTTTCGCCTTGCCACTAGCCATGACAATAGCTCCTTCGTGGCAGGCAGCTGTGCAGGCACCACAGCCGTTGCATTTCTCTTCGTCAATGTGTACGATCTTTCTTATCATGATATCATCTCTCCCTGATTTTTATATTTCTGCAAATGTTTTTGTTTTCACTGACATCATACAAAAATCCCGGAGATTCTTCGGTAACATATGTTACCTTACAGATATAACTCCATTCTTTCCTGATCTTTCACAAGGATCTGACGCCTGTCAAGTTCCAGGATTCCTTCTTCCTGCATCTTTCCCAGTTCTCTGGAAAGAGACGGCCTGGTAATGTTTAAATAATCCGCCATCTCTTCTCTGGAAAGATTCATGTGGATCTGTCCTTCACTGTCCTGGCATTCCACAAGGAAACGAACGATCCGCTCCCGGAGACTGCCGCTTCCAAGGATCCGAAGCTTCCGGTTCATATTGTAAGCCTTCCCGGCAAAAACCTCAAGAAGATTTTCCCGAAGTTTCCGGCTTAAACTATTTTCTTCCCTGTCTGTAAAGATCCGGCTGCTCATGATCAGAACGGAAACCTGCGTCAGCGCTTCCACATACATATCATAGGAAGCTTTCTCCATAAAGGCATAAACCTCCCCGAACAGAGCCCCTGGATTTTCCAGCTGCGCCAGAAGGATCCTTTTTCCGGAAAATGTCTCTTTTGCGATGATCACACTTCCGTTAAGAAGCATGTAAACCGAATCCGGCCGGTCTGTTTCCTGAAAGATCCGCTCCCCTCTGGAATAAGTCCGTACCGTTCCTTCCTGCTCCATGAGGTTTAGGAGTTCTTTTTCTTCCAGGTTTCTGCAGAGCCGGCTTTGTCTTAAAATGGCCACCCATTCTTCTCTTCTTTTTTCTTCCACTTTTTCACCTCATCTCTGTACAGGTTTTTATCACATTTCTGCAATCTCTGTCAACTCCCGTGAACTTCATAGGTTACCAGCCTGTACTTTTTTCTGAAAATCAGTTATAATATTTTTTGTTTGTAAAAAATTCTACCAAGGAGGATACCGGAAATGAAAACACAGAATCAGACTATGCTTTCTGAGAATACACTGACATCCCGGCCCACAGATATTATCGCGGGATTTCCTGTACGTCCCGGTTTTTTTGAATTAAATGGCGCTACTCCCCTTTCCAACGGAGTCAACTTTACCACACATACCCGTCACGGTACATCCTGCGAGCTTCTTCTTTTCCACTCCGGAGAAGAGGAGCCTTTCGCAGTTCTTCCTTTTCCCAATGCCTGTCGTATCGGTGATGTCTATTCCATGATCGTCATGGGACTGGACATCGAAGACCTGGAATACGGCTACCGCATCGACGGTCCTTATGAACCGGAAAAAGGCCATATCTTCGATAAGACAAAAGTTCTTCTTGATCCTTATGCCAAAGCCGTTGCCGGTCAGCGCGAATGGGGACAGCAGAAGATTGGAAGCTATCACGCCCGTGTGGTACGCGATTCTTTCGACTGGGAAGACATGCCTCAGTCCACCCGTAAGATCAGTGACCTGATCATCTACGAACTTCATGTCCGCGGATTTACACAGGACGCTTCTTCCGGTGTCACACACCCGGGAACTTTTGCCGGTCTTCGTGAAAAGATTCCTCACCTCAAAGAACTGGGAATCAATGCGGTGGAGCTGATGCCTATCTTCGAGTTCGACGAAAACATGAATGCCCGTACCGTAAACGGCAAGCGTCTTCTGGAATACTGGGGATACAATTCCGTTAACTTCTTTTCCCCAAACACCAGCTATGCTTCCAAGGCAGAACATAACTGTGAGGGAACCGAACTGAAAGAACTGATCCGTGAGCTCCACGAAAATGGAATCGAAGTAATTCTTGATGTCGTATTCAACCACACTGCCGAAGGAAATGAACTTGGAAAAACTTTCTGCTTTAAAGGATTTGACAATAAAGTTTATTATATGCTGACTCCGGAAGGAAATTACTACAATTTCAGCGGATGTGGAAACACTCTGAACTGTAATCATCCGATCGTGCGTCAGATGATCCTGGAGTGTTTACGTTACTGGACCATCAACTACCGCGTGGATGGTTTCCGTTTCGACCTTGCAAGTATCCTGGGACGTCATGAGGACGGTTCCCCTCTTAACAACCCGCCACTTCTGGAACTTCTTGCTTACGATCCGGTTCTTCGAAATGTCAAGCTGATCGCAGAGGCCTGGGATGCCGGCGGACTGTATCAGGTTGGTTCTTTCCCTGCCAGCCGCAGATGGGCTGAGTGGAACGGCCGTTACCGTGACTGCCTCCGTTCTTTCCTGAAGGGAGATTTCTGGAACGCCTGGGACGCTGCATGGAGCATTTCCGGTTCCGGTGACCTGTATGGCGGTTTTTATTCCGATCACAATGACAACTATGCAGGATACAATTCCTGCGTCAATTTCCTCACCTGTCACGACGGATTCACCATGTACGATCTCTATTCCTACAACGAGAAACACAACGAGGCAAACGGCTGGAACAACACAGATGGTTCCAACGACAACCGCAGCTGGAACTGTGGAGAAGAGGGTGATTCCACCAATCCGGAAGTCCTTTCCCTCCGCTTCCGCATGATCCGAAACGCCTGCGCGGTACTGATGTCCAGCCGCGGAACCCCGATGTTCCTTGCAGGTGACGAATTCGGAAACACCAAACACGGAAACAACAACACCTACTGCCAGGATAACGAAACTTCCTGGATCAACTGGAATCTTCTGGAGAAAAATCACGATCTTTTCGAATTTTTCAAATATATGATCCAGTTCCGAAAAGACCACCCTGTCATCTCCCGCAAGCTTCCAAACGCAGTATGCGGTATGGAAAGCATACACACCCATAACATTGATGCAAGGGATGTGACCATCCCAAGAGATGCCCACACCTTCGCCGTAAGCTTTGCAGGTTATGATAAGAGCAAAGGCGCCGATGACCTGATCTACATCGTTATCAACGCATACTGGGAAGATGTAACGGTTACGCTTCCGGAACTTGCACGCCCTGGTGCATGGTATCTCTGTGTCAACACATTTGGGGACGGAGATGGCCGTTATTTCTATGAAGAAAGCCAGGAGCCACGTATTGAGCACGATTTCTGCATGCGGCCCAGATCCGTTGCCATCTTTACCGGTCGTAATTATTAAAATTCATATCAGGGACAAAATCTTTTTTGTCCTTGTCCGAAAGAAATGGAGTATTTTGAATGGAATTAAAAAACAGAACTTTGTCCAATTTCGCAGAACTTGTGGAAACCGGTGAATGCAAAAAATTCCGCGGCCGTCTGAAAACGGGCATTGACCTTGGTACTGCCAACACCGTTCTTGCTGTCGTTGACCGGAACAACCGTCCCATCGCCGGAATTTCCGCACCGTCCCATGCCATTCAGGATGGGGTGATCGTTAATTATTACGAATCCGTCCAGCTTGTAACAAAGCTTAAAAATGAACTGGAAGAAAAGCTTGGCACAGAACTTACCTACGGTGCAGCTGCCATCCCTCCTGGTGTTTCGGAAGGCAGTGTCAAAAGTATCGGTTATGTCCTGGAAGGTGCAGGTTTTGAGGTTACCAATATCGTAGACGAGCCTACCGCTGCCGCTGCTGTCCTCAAAATTACAGACGGCGCCGTTGTAGATGTGGGCGGCGGTACAACCGGCATCAGTATCCTGAAAGATGGCAAAGTCATTTACACAGACGATGAGGCTACCGGAGGCAGCCATATGACCATGACTGTGGCCGGACACTATAAAATCCCTTATGAGGAAGCGGAAATTTTAAAGACCACTCCGGAAAAAGAAGATGAAATTTTTCCTGTAATCAAGGCAACCGTTGAAAAAATGGCTGTTATTACCGAAAAATTTCTCCATGGTTATCAGGTTCCGGCTGTTTACGTTGTAGGCGGATCTTCCATGTTTAAAGAATTTACAACCGTTTTTGAGAAGAAACTGAAACTTCCTGTGTACAGACCTGTACATCCTCTTCTCGTTACACCCCTTGGCATCGCATATCACTGTGAACTGCCCAAAATATGATTGATTCCTAAAATGATCATCTCTCTGCTTTGTATGTAAAAACTGACCAGAAGGCTGTATAACAGGCCCCTGGTCAGTTTTTACATTCATTTATATACATATCGGTTAATGTTCTGTCAGTTATCTTTCATAATCTTATCAATCGTATTGATCAAAGCTTCCGCACTGACAGGTTTTGCCAGATATCCATTCATACCGGCTTCGTAAGATTTTTCTCTGTCTTCCTCAAACGCATTTGCCGTCATTGCAACAATCGGTACAGACGCTGTTTCTCTGTTTTTTAATGAACGAATCTGTTTTGCAGCTTCATAGCCATTCATAACAGGCATCTGGATGTCCATCAGGATCAGATCATACTGTCCCGGAACCGCCTGTTCCATTTTTTTGACTGCTTCCACACCATCATTGGCTGTCTCGACCATAAAGCCTGCATCTTCCAAAATGGTCTGTGCGATCTCCTGATTCAGTTCGTTGTCCTCTACCAGAAGAATTCTTTTTCCATTGTAAATCCATTCCCTTTTTTCCGGTTCTTTTGTTTTCGGAACAGGATTTGTAAGCAATTCGCGTAGCTGCGACATAAACAGTGGCTTTTCGCAGAAGGCAGTTACACCTGCTTCTTTTGCTTCCTCTTCTATATCTGACCAGTCATATGCAGTCAGTATGATGATCGGGCTGCTGTCCCCGATAACCCGTCGGATACGTCTTACCGTTTCAATTCCGTTCATATCCGGCATCAGCCAGTCAATGAT
>UMAP01011160.1_pt1 | contig 11304 bp, 8 predicted proteins | sample 1963731 | NCBI WGS metagenome assembly UMAP01 (sample SAMEA4835918, study PRJEB28245) | human gut metagenome | biome: gut microbiome; material: fecal sample | place: Denmark | collected 2008 | reverse complement strand
CCATTGCCAGAATACTGTCTGCAGAATCTTTTACAAGATTTAAATGCAGATCAAAGCTCTGCAGGAACCAGATTATCATTGATGCAAGCAGGATAATAGAAAACGCTCTCTGCAGGAAATCTTTTGCTTTTTCCCACAAAAGCTGACCTACATTCCTTGCTCCCGGCAGCCGGTAATTGGGAAGTTCCATGACAAACGGTACGGGATCTCCCTTGAAAAGAGTTCTGTTATACAAAAATGCCGCCAGGATTCCCACCAAAATTCCAAGCAGGTAAAGACCTGCCATAATAAATCCGCCCTTCTTCGGGAAAAAAGCACTTACAAAGAAAGAATAAATCGGCAGCTTCGCAGTACAGCTCATAAATGGAGTCAGCAAAATCGTCATCTTTCTGTCACGCTCACTTGTAAGTGTACGTGTGGCCATAACAGCCGGAACCGTACATCCAAATCCGATCAGCATTGGTACAATGCTTCTTCCGGAAAGGCCGATCTTACGCAGAAGTTTGTCCATCACAAAAGCAACACGTGCAACGTATCCGCTGTCTTCCATAAGAGACAGAAAGAAAAACAGGGTTACGATAATCGGCAGAAAACTGAGTACACTTCCCACACCTGTAAAAATACCGTCAATGACCAGGCTATGCATGGCACTGTTTACATTTGCTGCTGTCAGTGCTGCTTCTACCAGCGCAGAAACCTTATCAATTCCAATCTCCAGAAGCCCCTGAAGCCACGCTCCGATCACATTAAAGGTAAGATAAAATACCAATACCATGATTCCGATGAAACAGGGAATCGCTGTATATTTTCCTGTAAGAATCTTATCAATTTTCTCACTTCGGATTCTTTCTTTGCTTTCTTTAGGCTTTACAACTGTCTGTTCACACAAACGCTCAATAAAGTCAAAACGCATATCTGCGATCGCAGCGCTTCTGTCAACCTGACGCTCTGTTTCCATCTGCTGTACGATATGCTCCAGCATCTCCGTCTCATTTGTGTCCAGCTTCAGCTTCTCAAGAATCAGCGGATCTCCCTCGATTGCCTTGGTTGCTGCAAAACGGGTAGGAATATCAGCCTGCGCCGCATGATCCTCAATCAGGTGCATGACCGCATGAATACAGCGGTGTACTGCACCATCATGGTCACTCTTATCACAGAAATCCTGACGCAGCGGATGTTCCTGATATTTCGCTATATGTAACGCATGGTCAACCAGCTCATCAACCCCTTCATTCTTTGCTGCGGAAATAGGGATTACAGGTACTCCAAGCAGCGATTCCATCTTATTTACATCTATAGAACCCTGATTTCCCAGCACTTCATCCATCATGTTCATTGCAACTACCATAGGAATATCCATCTCCAGAAGCTGCATGGTCAGATACAGGTTTCTCTCAATATTGGTAGCATCCACAATGTTGATGATCGCACTTGGTTTCTCATCCAGGACAAAATTTCTGGAGACAATCTCCTCACTGCTGTAAGGGGACATGGAATAAATTCCCGGAAGGTCTGTGATTTCTGTATCCGGATGGCCTTTAATCGAACCGGTCTTACGATCCACCGTTACTCCTGGAAAGTTTCCCACATGTTGACTGGAACCTGTCAGTTGGTTAAACAGTGTAGTTTTTCCACAGTTCTGATTTCCCACCAATGCGTACGTCAGTGTAGTTCCCTCAGGCAGTGGATGTTCATCTTCTCTGGAATGATACTTTCCATCCTCTCCAAGTCCCGGATGTGCCAGGTCGCTTACAGCCTCTATTCCGGCGTGACTTCTGCTTCGCTTCGGGATCTGTTCTATTTCTATCTGCTCTGCTTCCGCAAGTCTTAATGTCAGTTCATATCCATGTACCTGTAATTCCATGGGATCTCCCATGGGTGCAAACTTCACGACTGTGACCTCAGCTCCCGGAATCATACCCATATCCAGGAAATGCTGACGCAGGGCACCCTTGCCGCCAACCGACGTGATCACAGCACTTTTTCCGATTTCCAAATCTTTTAATGTCATTTTCAGTCGCTCACCTTTTGTATTTGTATTTGGTTATCATTGCTATAACCGATTTTTCTCAATAACCTTATGCAGATAGCTTATACTAACTGATAATTTTTGTCAAGTAGCAGGTATGTCTCAATTTTTTTATAACCGAAAGCACAAAAAACTCAGATGAATTTATGTTATCATCTGAGTTTCTCAATGTCTTAACCTGACAGGTCATTAAACCTGTCTGTGATTACTTCATTACTTATTATTCTGATCATTCTCAAGTAACTGATTTATGTGATTGCCCTGAGATTTGAAAATTGTTCTTATTTTTTATATGTCAGATCCACACAGAACCAGTGATATCACCGTTAATTACATAATATGCTTTGTTCTCTTCAGGTTTGATATAAATCTTAATATCTTTGAGATCTTTCTCCTTTTTACCCAGTTCGTCTGTCCAGATTCTTCTGACATTACTTAAAATATTTTTTGTATATACTTCTCTGCCCATGAACTGAATATATACTTCTGCTGTTGCTTCTTTCTTAGTGGTTCTTCTTGTTGTCTTCTTCTCGGCAGCTGTCTCTTCAGCCGGTTTCTCAGCTGTCTTAGCAGGAGCCTTCTTTGTAGTTCTTTTCATTGTTTTTGTTGGTTTTGTTGGTTTTGCAGCAGTCTTTGTTGTTTTAGCTGTCTCTTTTTTCTCGGCTTCTTTCTCTGTTTCTGCCGGTTTCTTTTCTACAGTGTCTGCTGCTTTAGCTGTTTCTTTCTTCTCGGTTTCTTTCTCTGCTTCTGCTGATTTCTTTTCTGCAGTCTTTCTTGTTCTTCTTGCTGCCGGTTTCTTTGCTGTTGTTTCTTTCTTTACAGTCTCTGTTTCAGCAGTTTCTTTCTTGTTTGCTTCTTTATTTACAGCTACTTCTTCAGCAGTTGTCTTTGCAGGAGCCTCTTTAACTTCGGTTGTCTTCGCAGTGGATGTGTTGAGATCTGCTGTAGTTGCTTTTGTTGCCATATGATTAGCCTCCTTACAAGGTATAAGTATTCGTAACTGCTCAGTTTTGTACAGTTACAGGTATTCTTATGTTACCGAAAATATGATAAACAGTAACATTCTTTTATGAAAATAGAATACTACGAATCTTCTGCTTTTGCAATGTTTTTCTGTTTTTATAATTTAGGCATCTTATGAACAGTATTATTTTTTACTCTGTATCCGTCATTTTCTATAGTCCTAGATTCTGCAGATCTTCCTTCATATATGCCGAAAGTCTCCTCTGAAGTTCCTCATTCTGCGGAAGGCTTAAATCCGCATCAAGGGACAGAATCTCCGAAGCCGTTTCACTGGCAGCTTTCAGGATATCCGCATCCTGATAGATGTCCCCCAGTTTAAATTCCAGCAGACCACTCTGGCGGATTCCAAAAAGATCACCAGGACCGCGAAGCTTCAGATCCTCTCCTGCAATATAAAATCCATCATTGGATTTGTTCAGGATCTGCAGACGTTTAGAAATTTCCTTTGCACCATTTCCCTGCATAAAAATGCAATATGACTGATATTCCCCTCTACCGACACGCCCGCGAAGCTGATGAAGCTGTGCCAGCCCGAAACGCTCGGCATTCTCCACCATCATCACTGTAGCATTAGGCACATTCACTCCTACCTCAACTACAGTAGTAGATACCAGGATCTGAATTTCCCCTGCGGCAAAAGCCTCCATGATCACATTCTTCTCTTTCGCTTTCATCTTTCCATGAAGAGAAGCAATCTTTATATCCGGCGAAAAAACATTGCGAAGCTTCAGGGTATAATCCAGCACATTTTCCCCATCCATCCCTTCGCTCTCCTCCACCATTGGACAGATCACATAAACCTGCCGTCCCTGACGGATCTGCTTCTCCATAAAGGAATAAGCCTTCGGCCTGTAAGAAGTATCCACCACACAATTTTTAATGGGAAGTCTCTGCGCAGGAAGTTCATCAATTACTGAAATATCCAGATCCCCGTATATAATGATCGCCAGCGTCCTTGGAATCGGTGTAGCACTCATCACCAGCACATTAGGCGGGTTTCCCATAGTAGTCAGTGCTTCCCTCTGTTTCACACCAAAACGATGCTGCTCATCTGTAATAACCAGTCCAAGATTATTGTACTGCACTTTTTCCTGAATCAGCGCATGCGTTCCTATCACCAGGTTAGCCTCTTTTGACGCGATCAGCGCATATTTTTCCCTTTTCTCCTTCGCAGTATCTGATCCTGTCAGCAAAACCGGATGCCCAAAATCAATATTCTGTTCCTGCAGCAACTTCTCCATTGCCTGAAAATGCTGCCTTGCAAGAACCTCCGTAGGTGCCATAAGCACTGCCTGATATCCATTCTCCACAGTCATGATCATTGCAAGAAACGCAAGGATCGTCTTACCACTTCCTACATCTCCCTGAACCAGTCTGGACATCAGGGCCTGGCCGCTTAAATCCCTCTCAATCTCATGCCACACATTCAACTGTGCCTTTGTCAGATCATAGGGCAGACTTTCAATAATCTGCTCTGTCGTCCACACCGGATGCATGGGAAACGCATTCGGTGCTTCCTCCGTCTTCTCCTTCAAAGACTGCACAGCAAGAATAAAAAGAAGAAACTCGTCAAACACCAACCTTCTCCTTGCAGCTAACAGCTCCTGCATATTTTTTGGAAAATGAATCGCAGGAATCGCAAAATTCCTGTCTGCCAGGTGATACCTCTCCTTATACTCATCTGCCAGATACTCTGCCTGAAGCTTCTGCTCATCAAGCACCTGATGGATCAGCTTCACGATCGTCTTATTAGAAAGCCCCGCAGTCAGTCCATAAATCGGCTGAAGACTGTGCAGAATCTCCTCATAAGCCGCAGGCGTAAAAATCTCAGGGTGCTCCATCTGCAGCTTCCCCTGCTTCCTGACGACACGCCCCCGCAGAACAAACCTGCTGCCTTTCCTGACTGCAGAGCGCAGATACGGTGCATTAAACCACGTAACAGAAATTTTCCCCGTAAGATCTGCCACAGTGGTCGTGATCACCTGAAGATTCCGCACCTGATTCACATACACACCCGTTATAACCGCCACAGAAATCGCCACAACAGCTCCCTCTTCCAGAGACCGGATCTCAACAGGCTCCTCATACGCATCATAATTACGTGGATAATAACTCAGAAGAGATTCCATATCCGTAACTCCTATTTTCGCAAATAACTTTTCCGTTTTCTCCCCCACGCCCTTAAGGGTTCTCAAAGATATCGACATCTATCTCCTTTTCCTTTCTAAAAAATCCATCACAAATATAAATTTAACCAAATCAAGTATCCAGCTATCCGGCAGAGCAATTATTCGGTTATAATCAAGTAAAAACGGACTATGTCATCCGCCCAGCCAGCTGCCAGGCGGGAAAATTATTTGTTTTTGTGTGCATTTGCAGGGATTTTAGATATTCTTAGGTTCCGGAAAACTGCGTTATGAGCAGACAGTCTCACTGTCTGAGCGAAGTTTGCAACGGAGCGAGTTTGAGAGGGCTGCTCATGCCCTTAGCAGATTTCCGGAACCTTAGAATATCTTAGTTCCCGAAACCGCACACAAAAACAAATAATTTTCCTGCCGTCCCTTTTTAATACGAAAACGGATATACCCACCCTCAACAATGGCCTATACCCGTTTTCATCACATGAACTATTCGTTTATCTCTCTCAAAAACTCTATTATCCTACTCTACAGAAATAACATAATAATAAATCGGCTGTCCACCCGCATTCAGTTCCACATCACAATCCGGATAAGCCTCCTCCAGAGCCGTTGCCAGCTCCTCAGCTTCAGCCTCCTCAGTATCAGCACCATAATAAATACTGATCACCTCAGACTCATCATCCACCATCTGGGCAACTGTCTCCTTGGCAACTTCCATGCGGTCCTTGCCAACAGCCAGGATTCCATGATCACCGATACCCATCATATCACCCTCATGGATCTCCTTATCATCAATCCTTGTATCACGCACAGCATACGTGATCTGTCCGGTCTTCACATGTTCGATTGCCTGAAGCATAGCCTCAGTATTCTCCGCACTGTTCTTCTCGGGCACATAACTGATCATGGCAGTAATTCCCTGCGGAATGGTCTTAGTCGGCACAACCACGATCTCTTTATCCTCAGTAAGATCCCTTGCCTGGTTTGCAGCAAGAACAATATTCTTATTGTTCGGGAAAATATAAATAGTCTTTGCATTTACTTTTGCAATGGCATTGAGCATATCCTCTGTACTCGGGTTCATCGTCTGACCGCCCTCGATCAGGTAATCCACACCCAGTTCCTTAAAGATCTCTGTCATTCCCTTTCCCACAGATACGGAAATAAAGCCAACTTCCTTCGGCGGCTGTGCTGCTTCTTCTTTTTCTTCCTGTTCTGCCTGCTCTTTCGCCATTTTCTCGGCATCCTTTATAAGCTTCTCCTGATGCTCCTCACGCATATTGTCGATCTTCATACGTGAAAGTGCACCAAAGGTAAGGGCTTTCTCAATAGCCTGTCCAGGATGATTGGTATGAACATGAACCTTCACGATCTCGTCATCTGCAACAAGCACAATAGAATCACCAAGAGACATCAGGAATTTCTTAAATTCATGCTCTGTCTCCTCGGACATCGGCTGGTTCAGAAGAATAATAAACTCTGTACAATAACCAAATTTAATATCAGCCTCTGTCTGTGCATCGATCTTAGTCACAGCAGGACCTTTTGCCTTGTCAAACTGTGTATAATCAATCTCTTTGCCAAGGAAACCATCATATGCACCATGGTATACTTCCAGAAGTCCCTGTCCACCGGAATCCACTACTCCTGCTTCTTTCAGAACCGGCAGCATCTCCGGTGTCTTTGCCAGAGTTTCCTCCGCATGAGCGATCACGCTCTGGAAAAATGTATCCAAATCCTCTGCTGTCTCCGCAAGCTCTACAGCCTTGGCAGCAGCCTCTCTTGCAACAGTAAGGATTGTTCCTTCCTTCGGTTTCATGACTGCCTTATATGCAGTCTCCACACCTTTCTCCATGGCTGCCGCGATATCAATGGCATCCAGTTCCTTACTGTTCTTAACACTTCTGGTAAAACCACGCAGAAGCTGAGAAAGAATAACACCTGAGTTACCTCTTGCACCGCGCAGAGAACCGGAAGAAATCGCCTTGGCCAGTGACTCCATGTCAGGCTCTCCCAGAGAACCTACTTCTGCTGCTGCTGCCATGATCGTCATTGTCATATTGGTTCCTGTATCTCCATCCGGTACCGGAAATACGTTCAGTTCGTTGATCCATTCTTTTTTAGCTTCCAGATTCTTGGCTCCTGCAAGAAACATCCTGGAAAGTATTCTGGCATCTATGGTTTTGTTATTCACCACAAGTTCCTCCTCTATCCTAATCAATTGCGCGTACACCTTCTACATAAATATCGATCTTATCGATCTCCATTCCTGTAAAGGCCTCGACTTTATATTTGACATTGCTGACAAGGTTGTCTGCAATTGTACTTATATTCACGCCATATGCCACAATAACATGGAAATTCAGGCGGATTTTATTGTCCTCTGTAATTCTGACGCTGATGCCATGTTTCAGGCTGTTCTTTCCAAGAAGCTTTACCAGTCCGTCCTTCATACTGACTGCAGCCATGCCTACGATACCAAAACATTCTACAGCAACGCTTCCTGCGTAGGTTGCGATTACATCTGTGTCAATTATGATCTGACCTAATCCGGAATCTATACGTCCATTCATATGGTTACCTCCAATGCTCATTATTGTATGTAAGTGTATTATAACCTCTTTTCACAGAAAAAGAAATATAATTTTTGAGTTTTTTCCTTTTTTTGCTTGCAAAAGCACAATTCATCTGTTACAATGTAATCTGTTGAACACAAGGTTACTGTTCAGACGCTATGCACACAGCACGACAGTAACAATAAAGCGTCAAGGAGGTGCTATCATGGCTAAATGTGCAATCTGTGAGAAAGCTGCTCATTTCGGAAATAATGTAAGTCATTCACATAGAAGATCCAATAAAATGTGGAAATCTAACGTAAAATCCGTTAAAATCAAGACTGCTGAGGGTGGAGCTAGAAAGACATATGTATGTACTTCTTGCTTAAGATCCGGTAAAGTAGAAAGAGCATAATAACACCATTACCCCTGTTGCAACAGGGGTATTTTTTTTGCAAAAAAGACTGTCCCTCTGTTCAGATATTCTTTACCGAATATTCTGCCTGAGCTGACAGTCTTTTTTTATTTCATATGTCAAACGGGATATTCGCAATCTTCTGTAAAGTTAATGACAGAAAAGATGATATCCCAACAACAGGAAAACTCCGGCCGAAACCACCAGAACCACATTTTCTGCGATCAGCATCCCTATTATCATCCCAATTCCTATGAAAAACAGCATAAAGCCGAACAGCTTTTCCAATTCTTCTGCACCTTTTTCATCGGTTTGCTATAGTCTATGCAAAAATTATTTTTCTGATTCGCCGACAGATTCTTCGTCACCTTTTCCGGAGGTAAAACGGTCTACAAAATCCGGAACCATATCAAGGATCTTGGTGAGACCATCCTGATTTTTCACATTGACCAGCTTTGTTGTTCCATTCTGGATCACAAGCACTGCACAGGGAGTCATCTTTCCTGCCATTCCGCCGCCGCCGTTATCCTTCTTCTCTCCGGAAAAAGCACCGGCACCTACACCGAAAGATACATCCATCAGAGGAAGAATGATCGTATCGCCTACATGGATTGCCTCTCCTACCACTGTTTTCGCAGAAATAAAACTGTCCATTCCCTTGAATAATGAATTTACGGTTTCTTTAAAATTGTTTTCATTTGCCATGGTCATGCCCTCCTGGTTTTCCAACGTTTTATAACGTATTTTATATTTTTATTGAAATAAATACTCACTGCTGCCCGCACAGGAACAAATCCGTAGATCCTGCCTTTTGCCCTGATGTTTCCATACAGATAATTCTCACTGTCAAAACGGGGATTGATCTGTATACAGTTTTTGTGAAATGGAATTGTCATCCCAAGTACAGCAAGTGCCGCACCTGTCAGCGCCGGATCTTCAAAAGAAAAAGTAACCTGCCCTTCTATCCTTGTAGGAAAAATATGCTTAAGCAAAAATTTTCCATGTTTCCATACAAGTTTTCTGGCAGCTGTCACTCTGGGATGTTCTATAAACGCCTTCCACCAGGACACATTCTTTTTAATCTTCCCGAATGTCCTGCGGATATTTTGCAGTTTTGTACGAATCAACTGAAATATATTTCGGATCCGGTCATAGATCCTTTTTATAAAAAACTGCCTCTTCTTTAGACTATTCCGATCTGTATCATCTGCATTCAGTTCCTGCTGTCCGGATATCTGACTGTTTCTGATCCTCTCTGTATCAGCAGATGTATCTGAAGCTGAATTTCTGTCTGTTTTCAGATCCTCAGTCTCCATATTCTCTGATTTCGGGTGATCAACCACTGATTTTTTATGCTCTTCTTCCCTGTTTCCGTCTGTGCCGGATACAGATACCTTTTCTGCGCCGGATTTCTCCGGATTTTTCCCGGATTTCTTTGTTACAGCCCTCTTCTCCTGCCGTTTTTTCAACAACTTGTCTACGGGAATTCCAAACAGATGAAAGGATATCTCCATCTGCTGATCTTTCCATTCCGCTCTCAGCGAAATCCCATGAAACAGCCAGCTTACGATACCCTCTCCCTCTGTCTGTTTCCAGCCACCTTCTGCCTTGACAGCTGATGCCTTATATCTTACAGGACAGAACAGTACAAGAAGAACTGCCAGTAAAAGAAGGCCCAGCAGAATTCCCAGGATGATCAGTATAAATTTAAGGATCAGCCATAAAATATGTAACATATTCTCACCTGTTTTCTATATATTCAGCTGTTGCGAAGGTTCCCGTTTCCCTGTACATTTCATCGATCAGACTTCGCACCATCTCCAGGGCTTCCTCTTTGCCCTTCGCCATTCCTATGATCTTCGGACAGATTCCATAAAAGCTCTTCTGTATCAGCATTGCTGCAGGAATAATATCCATCAGATTCACAGGATTCTCTGACAGAGTAAGGAGATAAATGCCCAGAACCGGTTTTCCGCTGTTCAGTTTCTTTTTTATCTTCTCAGGATCCTTTACAGATTCCCCTGCAAGAAAATTCTCCTGCCATTTCAGCATCTTACACCCTCTCCCGTTTCTATAACACTTCAGTTACAGTATTTCCATTTTCTCCAAAATTTAAACCGGGCTGCGTTGCAAAAAAACACAGCCCTGTTCTCTCGTTAATAATACTTATGCTGTTTTCCCCAAAGTCCATTGCTTCTCATCTCCAGATATTCCTGATAAGCACGCTCTACGATCTGCTTCTCGTTTGAAAACCTCAGCAGATGATAGATCTCATGAAATTTATAATATCCGGAATCTACAAAAAACTCCTCTCTCTGGGGCTTACTATGATAATTATCCGCAGTCATAAGATACCAGTGTACCTCTTTGAAAACCACGTCCTCCGGAACGGTAAAGTTATATTGGCTCTTTCCGATGTATTTCACAATGGTCGCACGCACTCCAGCCTCTTCCATCACTTCCCGCAATGCTGTCTGTTCATGCGTTTCGCCTGGTTCCACTGTTCCTTTCGGCAATACCCAGCCCTCATAACGGTTCCTGTAAGATTTATACAAAGTAAGAATCTTACCCCGATGAATTACCACACCGCCACAGCTCGTTGCTTCTATCATAATGCAATCCCTCCTGTTTTGCGTGGTATTATAAACTGAGTATAGTATATCTCTTTTTTTCCAAACCCGCAAGCTATAAATATCATTTCATAACATATTACCGATTAATTAGTTACTGTTCACTCCGTTCACAGTAACGTAGCCAAAATTCATTCCAGATTGCCTGCAACATGGAATTTATTATTGCTTATCATAATAATACGCATCAAATATCTGCTCTGCGATGGGCACTGCTGCTTCACTTCCGGTACCGCCATTCTCAACAATGATCGCAACTACCAGATCCGGATCATCCACGTTGGAATAACCGATAAACCAGGAATGACTGGAACCATTCTCATCAAATTCCGCTGATCCGGTCTTGCCTGCCACTGTATATCCTCTTCCGTTCAGAGCCGATGCGGTTCCGTTTTCCACAACACCTTTCATAAGCTTTCCAAGGATATTCGCCTCATTTGTTGTCATCAGACGTTTATAGCTCTCCGGCTCTGTTGTCTTCACTGTCTCTCCGTCTGAACTTACAACAGAA
>UMAP01062180.1_pt1 | contig 11469 bp, 8 predicted proteins | sample 1963731 | NCBI WGS metagenome assembly UMAP01 (sample SAMEA4835918, study PRJEB28245) | human gut metagenome | biome: gut microbiome; material: fecal sample | place: Denmark | collected 2008 | reverse complement strand
GCTGCTACTTCAATAACTTCATCTTCTTATATATAAAATATCTTTTGCTTTTAATGCTTTTTCATTTCCCATATTATTTTGTTGTGGTTTGTTTTTTTGTATGACAATTGCTATACATTTAGTATTATTATGTGGTCTGAATGTGTTATGTAGTAAGTCTATTATAAATTGAATATTGTGCTTAAAGATAAAGTCTCTGACTATTTGTTGGTTAGGTGCATGGAAGTATGTTTTAGATAATATTATGTCTACTCTTTTTTTATCTTTTAATAGTTGTAAATTTCTTTCTAAAAAATTTTTTTGGTTTTGTTCTTTTAATTATCCTTTTTGCGCTTGTTTTTGCTTTTAGGATATTTTTCTTTTATTGTTGTATTTTTGTCTACTTTTTTATATTTGTTTTTATTATTGTTATCAATCTTGATTTTTTGTTTCGACATTATTCTATCATTTTTATTTTTTTCGATTTATTCTCATTTAGTCTTGTTTATATATGGCTGTGTTTTATTTTTATTATATATTTTTCTGACCTTTTATAAATAATTATTTTACTTTTTTGTTTTCATTTCATTTGTTTTTTGCATATACTATTATAGAGTTAAGTTTAAGGGTGAAGTAAGTATGTTTTTTAATATTGCTAAAGCTACTATAAAAGGTGGTGTTAAGTTTCCTGAGATTAATGGGGTTGTTTTTTTTTAAGATGTTAAAGATGGTGTGATCTTAACCGCTAAAATTAATGGATTGCCACAGTTTAAAGATCATTGTAAAGGTAGATTTTTTGGTTTTCATATACATGAACGGGTCTTCTTGTTCGGGTAATTCTAATGATGAATTTGCTGATGCAAAAAATCATTATAATCCTAAAAATTGTCCTCATCCTTTTCATGTTGGCGATTTGCCTCCTTTAATTGAGAATAATAGTTATTGCTATATGAGTGTTTTTCTTAATAAGTTTAGAGTAAAAGATGTGATTGGAAAGGTTATAATTATTCATGATATGCCTGATGATTTTGCTTCTCAGCCTAGTGGTAATTCTGGTATTAAAATTGCTTGTGGTGAAATAAAGAAAGTATTTTAACTTGGTTATGCTTATAACCAAGTTAAATCTTTTTGTATATCATATATTTTTAAGCTCTGCTAGTTTTTTGTGAGTGGTGTTTTGTGGATATTTGATTTCTTGTTTTTTATTTTACTAGTTCTTCGAAGCATTTCCATTGTTCTGGTTTTTCTTTGTATGTTTTATATGTTGTTCTGTCATAGTAATAGAATGTTCCGTTGTTTTCTACTACTAGTCCTCCTACTATGTTTTTTCCTTTTTTGTTTTCGTCTGTTATATATTGTTGTAGTGCGTTTGATTTTATTTCGTTGTCTTTTTCGTTGTATCCTTTTCCTGCTTTTGTGTCAAATATTCCTATTCTTCCGTCTTTGAATTGTATTAGAAAGTCTGGTTGGAATGCTGTTCCGTCTTCTTTTGCTATTCCGAAGTTGGTGTTCATGTGTTCTGATCCGTTTTTCCAAAAGTATTCTATGCTGTTTTCGTGTTTGTCTAGATATTCTATGAATTCTAGTTCTAGTTTGTCTGCTTTTCCTTCTTTTGTTTCTACATATAGTGGTTGGTGTATTGATAGTTTTGATTCTATTTTTATGTTTGTGTTTGGGTTGTAATTTTTGTCAAATGGTATGTGCCATTCTTCGTTTATTTCGTATTTTTCTTTTTGGTCTACTTCATATTCGTGTATTGGCTTGTAGTTTTGTGTTGCTGTGCTTATTATTTTTCCGAATGTTTCGTTGTTGTTTACTACTATGTTTTGTATTAGTATTATTCCTTTGTTTTGTGGTCTTATATATAGATATTTTCCGAATGTGCTTATTATTGCTGTTTTTACTGTTGGTATTGATCTTACTGGTGCGAATCCGTTTAAGTTGTTTTTTATTACTTTTTCGAAGTCGTTTTGTAAGTCGTCATCACTCATTATTATGTCTACCAAATTTTCTTGTTCTTTTATTTCTATTTCTTCGTCTACTTTTTCTGATTCTATGTGTACGTCACTTAGTATTGAGTCTTTTTTTCTGTATTCAAAGTTTATTCCTGCTTCTTTCATTTTTTCTTTGTTTGTTATTGTGTCTTGTATTGGGATATTTTCTTTTTCTGGTATGTTGAAGTGTTTGCAAAATTCTCTTTCATATACTTTGTAAAATGAGCTTGTGATGTCTCCATAGTCTGTTCTTTTTTTGTAGTATGATTTTAGTGTCATTATTTGTTTCTTTTCTGTTGTTGTTTCTTCGTTCTTTTTTGTTTGGTTTTCTTCATTGCTTTCTTCATTGTTGTTTTTTTGGTTTTCGTTTGTTGCGTTTTCTTTTTCGTTGTTTTGTGTTGTGTTTGTTTGTGTGTTTTCTTCTTTTTTTATTTGGTTTTCTATTATGTTTTTTATTGCTTGTTCATATTCTAGTTCTAGTGATATTTGTGTGTATTCGCTATTTTGGTTTTCTATTTGTTGTGCATTTTGTTTGTTTATTGGGTTTTCTGTGTTTTCTGTGTTTGATGTGCTTTCTATGATTGATCCACTTTCTATGGTTGACGCATTTTCTATGTTTAGTATATTTAGTTGGTCTTGTGTGCTTTGTGCGTTTATTGCTATTTTTATGTCTGGTTTGTATTCTTCTTTTACTTTTGAGTTATATGTTTTTATTATGTTTGGGTTGTATATTTCTTTTTTTATGGCTATTGATTGTATGTTTGAGTATACGTATGATCTGTTTAGTGCTTCGTCTGTGTAGTGTTTGGCTTCTGGCATTCTTAGTATTCTTCCTACTGTTTGTATTTCAAATACTATGCTGTTGACTTCTCTGAATTTTAATAGTATTTGTGCCCTTGGACAGTCCCATCCTGTGTCTATTGCCATTTTGAATATTAAGTATTCTACTTTGCTGTCGTTTGTGTTTAGTTCTTCGTAACTGTTGTTTATTTTGTCGTCGTTTAGCCAGATTGCTAGTTTTCCGTTTTCTGTTGTTATTCCTTTATTTTTTAGAAATTTTTCTACTGCTGCTCTTTTTTCTTCTCCATAGTTTGAGTTTGGTATTTGTATTAGTGTTAGTGGGGTTATTAGATTTTTTGTTTCTCCTTCGTTGTATAGTTTTTGGTATCTTTTTTTTAGTTCTTCTTCTTTGTAGTAGGCTGATTCTAATACTAGTGATTCTGAACTTTTTTCGTTTTCTTCTTTTTCTATTGCTTCTGCTATTTTGTCATTTATTATTATTTCTTTTTTTATCATTCCTTCGTTTATTACGTCTGTTGGTTCTACATATACTCTTGCGTTGATGTTTTCTGAGTTGAATACTGGTGTTGCACTCATTTCTATTGTTAGGTTTGGTGCTATTATTTCGTCTCTTATTTCTTTTGCTCTTTTTGTTGTTGCACTTGAGTGACTTTCGTCTATTATTAGTATTATTTTTCTGTTTTCTCTTGTGTTTTTTAGTATTGTTGGGAAGTTGTTTTGTTCCCAGTCTTTCATTAGCGTGTTATTGAATTCTTTTGTTTTTTTGTCTTTTTTTCTTATTTTTTCCCAGTTTACAAATACTATTTCATTTTGATTTATTATGTCTCTTGAGCCGAAAAATTCGTTTTCTAATAGACTGCATTCTATTGTGTCTCCTATTTCTTTTTTTACACTTTTATGACTTTGTACTTGTAATTCTCCTTTTCCTATGCTTATCCATAGAAAGCATAGGTCTTCTTTTGTTTCTTTTGTTAGCTCGTGTATGTATCTTGCTATTGTGATTGTTTTTCCGCTTCCTGTTGGTGATTGAAATATTATTGTTTCGTTTTTTGGCGTTTTTAGAAACATTTCTGTGAATTGCATTAGCTGGTCTATTGCGTTTTGTTGGTAATTTTTTAGCTCTTTCATCTTTTTTTCCTTTCTTTTTTATTTTTTGAGTTGATTTTTTTGTTTCTTTTTGTTTATTGTTTATTTTTTGTTGTTATCTTTTTTTATTTTGTTTTTCTTGGTTTTTAGATTTGATTATCTTGTTTTTTATTTTTTTGCTGTGTTATTTTTTTATTTTTCGTTGCTTATTTTGGATGTTTTTTTGTATTTGTCGTATATTTTTTGTGGTATTGCTTCTATTTTGTAATTTTTTATTTCTTTTAGTTCTTGTTCTTCTATTTCGTTTCCTAGCGTGAATATATATAGTTTTTTCTTTTCTTTTATTTGTTTTACTTTTTCTATAAATTCTTTATATTGTGTTTGGATTGTGTTAAAGTATATACATGTGTATTTGTTTTTTTGTTTGTTCGTGTATATTGCGTATTGGTCATTTTTTTCTATTTGTTCGTGTGTGTTTTCTTTTATGCATATCATTGGTATGCTTTTTTCTGTTAGGTCATAATATATTTGGTCTTTTGTTCCTTCGTTTTTTATGAAGTCTGTTTTGTAGTATCTTAGTGTTTCTTTGTTTCCTTCTGAGTATTTTGTTCCGTCTTCTCTTTTTCCTGTTATTATTGTTTTTATTCTTGGGTATGTTACTTTTTCACATATTTGGTTTTCGTTGTTTGTGCATATTATGAATTTTCTTTTTCCGTTGTCTGCTTGGTTTAGTTCTATTACTGCTTGTGCTGTTGTTCCTGATCCTGCAAAAAAGTCTAAGATTGTGGCGTCCTTATTGTTTTTTAATGATATTAGTAGTTTTAATAGTCCTACGTTTTTTGGGTTGTCAAATATTTTTTCTTTTGTGTTGAACATTTTCTTTAGTGCTGTTCCTGCTGATGTTGTTTTTACGTCTATTTCATAGTTTTTTACTTTTTGGTTGTTTATGATCGCTGTGTATTTTTTGTTTACTATCATACTTTTTAGTCTTATTGTTGTGCTGTAGTTTTTTTCGTATATTTTGTTTTCTTTGATTTCTAATTTGTTACTGTAAAATAGTTCTTCGAATTTGGCTTTTGTGTATGTGTTTTGTACTAGTTTTCCTTTATTGTATGAGTAATATCTTGTGTATCCTTGTTCTGTTAGTTCTTGGTTTATGTCGTTTATGCTTTTTTCTGTTTTTATTTTTATGTCGTTTGTTTCTGGGTTGTAATATACTGTGTAGTTTTTTTCTGATTCTATGTCTTCTACTGGTTTGTTGTATTTGTTTTCTCCTACTAGTACTCTTTTTCCTCCTTTTTGTACATAGTTTTCGTTTTCGTCTTTTATTAAGTCTTTTTCACTTTTGGGTATGTTTTCTATGAAGTATGATTCGTTTTTGTTTTTTGCGTATATTAGACAGTATTCGTTACTTCCTGATATGAATTTTGAGTTTTTTCTTCCTTTTGGATTGTTTTCTACTGATAGCATTGATATGAAGTTTTTTTCTCCAAATACTTTGTCACATAATAGTTTTAGCTGTGCGAATTCGTTGTCGTCTATTGATATGAATATTACTCCGTCTTTTTTTAATAGGTTTCTTGCTATTTTTAGTCTTTTGTACATAAAGTTTAACCATTTGCTGTGTCTGTATCCGTCTTCTTCGTCTATGAATTTGTCGTTATATATGAAGTCGTTTTTTCCTGTGTTGTATGGTGGGTCTATGTATATTATGTCTATTGCTTCTTCGTGTGTGTAGTTTAGTGCTTCTAATGCATGGAAATTGTCTCCTTCTATTAGTATGTTGTTTTCTCCTTCATTTTCTATTTTTTTGTTTTCTATTTCTTTTAGTATTGGTATGTTTTTGTTGCATTCTTCTATTATTTTTTCTGGTTCTTTTTCTTTGTCCCATAGTAGTCCGTATTTGCCGTTGTTTGTTTCATTTATGTTTTTTATGTATTCTATTAGTTCTTCTTTTGACATTTCTTCAAAATTCATTTCTTTTCCTTCCTTTTTTCATTTTTTTGTTTCTTGTTTGTTTTTTTATTATGTTTTTTTGTTTTGTACACTATTTTTCTTGTTTTGCTTTATGTTTTTTTATCTTTTTTGTTGTTTTTTGCTATTTTATTTCGTATTCTTTTATTATTTTTCCGTCTACATTTTTTAGTATTATTTTGTTTTCTTCTAGTATTATATAGCTGTGTTCTGTGTTGCATTTTGGTAGTGATATTGATCCTGGGTTTGCGAAGATGTATCCTTCTTTTTCTTCTATAAAGCCTTGATGTGTGTGTCCGTATATCATTATTTCAAATTCTTCATACGGGATCTTTTCTATGTTGTATTTGTGTCCATGTGTGAAGTAGATCTTTTTTCCGTTTATTTCTTTTAGTACATAGTCGTGAAATTGGAATTCTGATATCATTTCGTCTACTTCTGCGTCACAGTTTCCTCTTATTACTGTTAGTTTTTCTTTCATTGAGTTTAGTATTTTTGCTACTTTCATTGGTTCGTATTCTTGGCTTAGTTCGTTTCTTGGCCCATGGTAGTATAAGTCTCCTAATATTATTATTTCTTCTGGTTTTTCTTTTTCTTCTATTTCTTTTATTTTTTCTGCATAGTATCCTGAGCCATGTATATCTGATATTATTAATACTTTCATTTTTTATCTTTCCTTTCTTACTTTTCTTTGTGTTTTCTTTTTCTTTTTTTCTTTGTTTTTATTTTTTTCTTTTATTTTATATGACTTTTTGGTTTTTGGCAATACTTTTGGTTTTTATTTAAAAGTATTTTTTGTTTAGTTTTTCCAAATAGAATTTACTTTTTCGATCGACTGTGTTTTTTGTTTTTTTATATCATTGGTGGTAATATTTTTTACTTGAGTTAGTTACACTGTACGAGATTTTTTTAGAAAATTTTGTGTGAAATAATTAATGGAACGCTTAAGCTATATTTGGATTTGTGAAATATTGCTTGCGTTCCTTTTTTGATTTTTATAATTTTATTTTTAATGTTTTTTAGTTTTTTATTTACTTTTTTTATGTTGTTTCCTTTTTTAGTTTATTGCTGTTCCGTTTACATATAGTGTGTATTCATTAAAGTCTATGTTGCTGTAAGTTGTGTCTTCGTCTTCTAGTGATGTTATATAAGAGTTTCCTGTTAGTTTTATTTTTGTGTTACTGTCTATTTTTATGTCTATTTGTTTTGCTGTTTGTTCTCCGTTTATTGTTCCTGTGTATTGGCTGTTTGTTAAGTTCATTTTTAGTGTTGATATGTTGTCTATTTCTATGTTTCCTTTTAATGTTTGGTTTTCTGCGTTTAGTGTTAAGTTTCCTCCGTTTGTTCCTGTTGTTCCCCATTCTGTTGTTCCTTTGTTGCTTATTAATGTGTTGCTTCCGTAAGTTAGTTGGCAGTTTTTTAGGTTTATTATTGCGTCTGTGTTTGTTATGAAAAACATTGGTGCTGTTTTGTAATATTTTGAGTTTGCTTGGATACTTAAGTTTGAGTTTGTTGCTGTGAATGTTCCTGTTCCTTCTCCTGCGTCTCCTGACATTGATTGATATATCATTATTCCTGCTTGGTCTGTTTCTCCTCTGTTTCCTGTTCCACTTGCTGTTAGTGTTGAGTTTGTTACTGTTACTGTTCCTTCTCTTCTATCTGTTGCTAGTGTTGCACAGCTTCCTCCTTGTGTTGTTATTTCTACATTTTCTGCTTCTATATATCCTCCATATGTTGCGTCTAGTCCTCTTGATGAACTGCTTCCTGTTGTGTTTATCTTTGAGTCATTTATATATATTTTTGAGTCTGTTCCTGTTGAAAATACTGCGTTACTTCCTTTTGCATTTGTTTCTATTGTTGCGTTTTTTATTGTTGCTGTTGAGTTTTGGGTGACTAGTATTCCTGAGTTTATTCCATAAAATTCTGAGTTTTCTGTGTTTGTGCTGTCTCCTCCTGTTTTTGATATTGTTGCTCCTTCTATTGTTGCGTTTCCTCCATTTTCTACTAATATTGCACTTTTGTCACTGTCTGTTGTTGTGTATTCTTCTTTTAGTGTTTCTGTTTCTCCTGTTATTGTTTTTTCTCCTGTTGCTTCTGCTGTTTGACTTGAATTGTTTATTTCTTGTGGCATCATTTGTGTGTTTTCTGTGTTGTTTGTTTTGTTTATTATGTTTTGTGCTATATATATTTGTCCTATTGTTAGTATTGTTGTTAATAGTATTGTTATTGCTATAAATATTATTTTTGTTTCTGTGCTTTTTAATGTTTCTTTTAGTGTTAGTTTATTGAATTTTGATAATGCTATATATGTTATTAATATTGCTATTGCTAGTCCTTCTATTCCTAGGATTATGATTTTATTTGTTTTTATTTTTGTTTGACTGTTTGGGTTTTGTGTTCCATTTTGTGCTTGGTTTGGTGGCGTTCCCATGTTGCTTGCGTTTGTGTTTCCTGTTGGCATTTCTGGTGGTGTTCCTGTGTTATTTGAGTTTGTGTCTCCTGTTGGTTTTTCTGGTGAGGTTTCCATGTTATTTGAGTTTCCTGGTGGCGTTCCTTGTGCTTGTTGTATTTCTCCTTTGTTTGTTGTTTGGTTTGAATTTGTTCCTTTCATGGTAAAATAACTGCATATTCCTAATGATATTATTATTGCTATCATTATAATATTTTTTAAACTTCTTTTCATATTTTTTCCTCCTTTTTATTTTTTGTTTAAGAACTTTTTATAAAATAATTTTGATATTGTTTAATTATGAATTTTTTTCGATTAGTTTTTTCGATTGCTCTTTTATTTCTTTTTTGTTCTTGTTTTTATTTTATCTTAAAATATTAAAGGAATATTAAATGAGTACAATTTTTATAATAAATTTTTGTTCACGAACAAAGACACGGATTTTAAAATGTTCTAAATAGTGCAAATGTTATTATTGTCCGCTTTTGTTCTTTTTATATTTAGTTAAAGTGCATATATAATAGCTGCTTTGGGTTATTGGCTATTATGTATGCACTTTTGTTTGATTATTTTATATTAGTTGTTTTTATTAAATATGTTGTTAATTATTTTGTTTTTTGAGTGTTTTGTGTTTTTTTTAGTTTTATGGTGAATGTTGTGTATCCATTTATTGATTGTACTTCTATTTTTCCGTTATGGTTTGTTACTATGCTTTTGGCTATTGCTAGTCCTAGTCCGTATCTGTTTGTGTTTCTGTTTCTTGATTCGTCTGCTCTATAAAATCTTTCGAATATTTTTTCTTGCATTTCTTTTGGTATTTCTTTTCCTTTGTTTGTGACTTTTAAGTTTATTTCGTTTTTTTCTTTTTGTAGTGTTACTTTTATTTCTCCTTCTTTTTCACTGTGTTTTATTGCATTGTCTAATAATATTGCTATTAGTTGTTTCATTTGCATTTTGTTACAGTTGAGTTTTATGTTTTCTTCTATGTTGTATGTTAGTTTTATTTTGTTCTCGTATATTAGGCTTTCGAATGTTAGTACTTCTCTTTCTATTATTTTTGATAAGTCTTCTGTGTTGTATTCTTCTTTTTGTGCTCCGTTTTCTAATTTTGCTAGATCTAATAAGTTTGATATTAGTTCATTCATTCTTTCTGATTCACTTTTTATGTTTTCTAACCATTTTGTTTCTTCTGGTTCATTTTCTAGTGCTTCTGCGTTTGCCATTATTACGGCTACTGGTGTTTTTAGTTCGTGTGATGCGTCTGTTATGAATTGTTTTTGTTTGTTAAATGTTTCTATTACTGGTTTTATTATCCAACTTGTTATTTTTGTTGATATTATTATTATTATCATTTCTAATATTATGAATATTATTATTGACATTCTTAGTAGTGATTGTAGTCTGTTTTTTGACATTTGATTGTCTATTATTGTTAGTGTGTTGTGTCCTTTAAATGAGTATGAATATTCTTCTATATATAAGTTTCCTACATATATTGTTTTTGCGTTTTCTTGGTTTAATATTTCTTGGGCTTTTTCTTTTATTTTGTTGTCTGATGTGGTTCCTTGTGTGTGATTTAATATTTCTATTACTTCTTTTTGGTCGTTGTAAATTATTGTGTATACTATTGCGTCCATAAATATTGGCTCTGTTTTGGTTTGCTCTTCTATTGGTTGTTCTTCTGTTTGTATATTTTGATTTTTGTCTATTGGTTCGTTAATTTGGATGTTTTGGTTTAGCTCTTTTTCTATTGTGTTTTCTTCTGTTTGTTTGTTTTTGTTTTGGTCTTCTTCTTTGTTTTTTTCTATGTTAAATTCTATGTTTTCGTTTCTTCTGTTTATTTTGTTTAGGTTGTTGTTTATTTCTGTTTTTTCGTGTTTATAGTCTTGATAGTTGAATATGCATAATATACTGATTAAAAATATTGTTAGTATACTGAATATTACTATGAATGTTTTTCTTTTTAGTTTTTCCATTTTTGGGTTCCTTTCTTTTTTAATTTCTGGCTTCTAGTTTATATCCTAGTCCTCTTATTGCTTTTATTTGTACTTCTGATCCTATTGATTTTAGTTTTTTTCTTATAAATGATATGTATGCTTCTAAGTTGTTTGATTCGCTTTCATTTTCTAGTCCCCATATTTTTTCGTATATTTGTTCTTTTGATATTACTTGATTTGGGTTTTTTATTAGATATTCTATTATTTGAAATTCTTTGCATATTATTTCTATTTCTTCGTTTGTTTTTGTGCAGTATAGTGTTGTTGTTTTTGTGTTTAGTCTTATGTCTCCTGCTTCTATGTAGTCTTTTTTTGTTTGGTTTTGGTTCATTCTTAGTTGTGCGTTTACTCTTGCTACTAGTTCTTCTACATGGAATGGTTTTGTTATGTAGTCGTTTGCTCCTGAATTGAATCCTGTTAGTTTGTCGTCTAGCATTGATTTTGCTGTTAACATTATTACTTTTGCTTCTATTTTTTCTTTTCTTATTTGTTTTAGTATTTCAAATCCGTTTATTTTTGGTAGCATTACGTCTAGTATTATTAAGTCATATATGTTTGTTAGTGCGTTGTCTAGTCCTTCTTCTCCGTTTTTGTTTATATCTACTACATAGTTTTCTTTTTTTAGTCTGCTTGATATTACTTCTGCTATTTTTGGTTCGTCCTCTATTATTAATATTCTCATGTTTATCACTTTCCTTTCTAGTGTTTTTATTTTATCATATTTTTTTGCTTTTTTAAATATATTTTATTGATGGTTCTTTGGATTATTTTTGTACTTTTATTTTTTGTATTTTATGTATAGGTTGTTTTTTTGTCTTGATTTCAGAGATTTTAATCTTTTGTAAATAGATTTGTTTTGATAAATTATAATATTTATATTTATTTGATGATAACTTTTGGTGTTTGGTGGTGTTTTTGTGTTTATTAAGTGTTTTAGATTTTCTAAAAATTTTATTATTGTTTTTTTTATTTTGATTTTTATTTCTTGTTTTATGTATTCTTTTGCTCTTTCTTCTGATAATATTAATGATGATTCTAATTCGAATATTAATTCTGATAATAATAAGAGTTTTATTAAATGGGTTGATTTTAATGTTTGTTATGATGCTTTGAATGATACTTCTAAACTTGATATTTCTTCTCATTCTGAGAATTCTGAGATTAAATTTAATTGGATTGAACTTTTGTC
>UMAP01023606.1_pt1 | contig 11503 bp, 6 predicted proteins | sample 1963731 | NCBI WGS metagenome assembly UMAP01 (sample SAMEA4835918, study PRJEB28245) | human gut metagenome | biome: gut microbiome; material: fecal sample | place: Denmark | collected 2008 | reverse complement strand
TTATTCTTTGTTGTTTTCTTTGTTAAGATATGTCTTCTGTAAGCCTTGTTTCTCTTTAACTTTCCGGTTCCGGTTGCTTTGAAACGCTTTGCTGCTGCTCTGTTTGTCTTAATTTTTGGCATTGTGTATTCCTCCTTAATAAATGTTATCTCTTCTCTGCCAACACCATACCGATGCTTCTTCCCTCGATCTTCGGTGCTTTTTCCACTACTGCGATATCGGAAAGCTGCTCAGCAAGATCATCTAAGATGTGCTTACTGCTGTTCATATGTGCCATCTCGCGACCACGGAAACGAAGTGTGATCTTGACTTTATTGCCTTTTGCGAGGAACTTCTTTGCAGCGTTCATCTTGGTGTTCAAATCATTGGTGTCAATGTTTGGTGACAGGCGGATTTCTTTTAATTCCACTGTCTTCTGCTTCTTCTTTGCATCCTTTTCCTTACGTGCAAGATCATAACGATACTTACCGTAATCAATTACCTTGCATACAGGCGGCTTTGCATTCGGAGCAATCTTGACAAGGTCAAGACCGGCTTCATCTGCAATTTTCTGTGCCTCTCTGGATGAGACAACACCAATCTGCTCGCCATCCGGTCCGATCAGACGAACCTCTCTGTCTCTGATCTGTTCGTTAATCATTAATTCGCTAATGGTTTTGTACCTCCAATAAAAAATAGTGGATAGGCAGACTATCCACTATTACATCTAACATTCATATAACATGCTAAAAGTATGAACACTAAGTCGCCCGATTGCGCTTAGGTGAGAGTGGATACTCTACTTGTTTCTTAACAACCATTTGACTATACCACCTGATTACGGTATTGTCAACTGTTTTCTGTAAATTTATTCCGCCGGTTCTGCCGGAATAAACAGCCGCTGGTTATTTCCCGGATTCTGATCCGGCACTGCTGCTTTTGCCTCCGCACAAAACTGCTCCTGTGAGTTTATCAGAACCTTGCCCCGCTTGTCAAGTTTTTCATAAGTACCATCCGGCTGCATCACACGCGCTTTCACATTATCTTCCAGTTCCACATGCAGAATATGCAGTGCTTTTTCTTTGAGTTCCTCCTCAATCACCGGGAAAACAATCTCTACACGCCGGTCAAGATTTCGCGGCATCCAGTCCGCACTTCCCATAAATACTTCCGGATTGCCGTCATTATAAAAATAGAAAATACGGCTGTGCTCCAGAAAATTTCCCACAATGGAACGCACGGAAATATTCTCACTCACTCCCGGAATTCCGACGCGCAGACAACAGATTCCGCGCACGATCAGATCAATCTTTACACCGCTTGCAGATGCCTCATACAGTGCCGCAATAATGCCCGGATCACAGAGGGAATTCATTTTTGCCACGATACGGGCTTCCCTTCCCTGCTGCGCGTTTTTCGCTTCCCTGCCAATCAGCCGCAAAAACTTATCCCTCAGCCAGTATGGTGCCAGCACCAGCTCATTCCATGCCAGCGGCTCGGAATATCCGGATAACATATTAAATACCGCTGTGGCATCCTCCCCGATCGACTCTTTGCAGGTAAAGATTCCACAGTCCGTATATAACTTTGCCGTCGAATCGTTATAATTTCCGGTTCCCAGATGAACATAGCGGCGGATTCCGTCCTCCTCCCGGCGGACCACCAGTGCGATCTTGCTGTGTGTTTTAAGGCCAACGAGACCATAGATCACATGACAGCCTGCCTGTTCCAGTTTTTTCGCCCATACAATGTTGTGCTCCTCATCGAAACGGGCTTTCAGCTCAACCAGAACCGACACCTGCTTGCCGTTTTCCGCTGCCTGTGCCAGACTGCTGATAATCGGGGAATTTCCGCTGACACGATACAGTGTCTGTTTAATCGCCAGGACATCCGGATCTTTGGATGCCTGCCGGATGAAATCCACAACCGGATCAAAGGTTTCGTATGGATGATGCAGAAAAATATCCCCTTTGCGGATTGCGGCAAAAATGTCACTTCCCGGTGTAATTTCCGGCACCTGCTGCGGCGTATACGGTTTATAGCGGAGATGGTCATATCCGTCAATCCCATACATTTTCATTAAAAAAGTCAGATCAATCGGTCCTGCAATCTGAAAAATATCCTCATCCGATACTTTCAGCTCGGTCTTTAAAAATTTCAGAAGCTTTTTGTCTACCTTCTCTTCAATTTCCAGACGGATAACTTCTCCCCACTGACGCATCTTTAATTTGTTTTCAATCTCTTTCAGCAAATCTGATGCCTCATCCTCATCAATCGTCAGATCTGCGTTTCGCATGATCCGGTACGGATATGCACACAATACCTTGTAATTGGAAAACAATATGCCGATGTTGCGTTCTATGATCTGCTCGAGGAGAATAAACGATTTTGTCTCCCCTTCGCTTGGAATCTGTACCAGACGCGGCAGAACACTTGGCACCTGCACGGTCGCAAACACGGTCTCATCCTCCGTTTTCTTTCCGGTCAGAAGTGCTGCAATATTCAGTGTTTTATTGCGGATCAGCGGGAACGGACGCGATGCATCCACAGCCATCGGAGTAAGTACCGGATATACATTTTCCATAAAATAGCGATCCACAAAACGCGCCTGTTCCTCACTCAGATCTTCATGCGCATCCAGAAGATAAATCCCTTCTTTGTGCAGAAGCGGCATCAGGGAACGGCTGAATGTACTGTACTGGATATTGACCAGCTCCCTTGCCTGTTTATTGATGGCGGAAAGCTGCTCCGTTGCGGTCATTCCGGCGATATCACGCTTTTTATATTTTGCATGTACCATATCCTTTAAGGATGCCACCCTTACCATGAAAAATTCATCCAGATTGGAAGAGGTAATACTGACAAATTTCAACCGCTCCAAAAGCGGAATGGATTTATCCCTTGCTTCACTTAATACACGCTGGTCAAACTTAATCCAGCTGAGTTCACGGTTTTCATAATATGCCGGATCTTTAAAATCTATTTTTGTGTCCATAAAAGCCCTCCGATCTAATAGTTATAAATACGCTTCTCTTTTAAAACAGGTTTCATGCTGTATACATTTTCAAAATAAGAGGTCTTTGCGTCAAACAATGCCTGTTCCAGCGCAATATCCTCAAATGCCTCGACCGTAATCACGAGTTTTCTCTCCCTTACCGCGATCCGGATATTTTTAAATTTCTGTTTGTGGCTCTGATCCAATGCATTTGCCACACGAAGAATTGCCGAAAGTTTTGCCACGCAAAGATATTCTTCCTGACTCAGCACATCGGCGACTTCCTCATACGGATCCAGCGGAAGAGTATTGTAGCGCACGATCTGTGCAACAATCTCCCGCTCCTGATGGGTCAGTCCGATAATCTCCGAAGACATGATAATATGATACGTGCTCTCCGATGCTTCCGCAAAGCTGACATACTTTCCACAGTCATGCAGGATTGTAGCCACCTGAAGCAGCAGACGCGCTCGCTTTCCAAGTCCGTGTTCCTGTTTCATCGCATCAAAAATCTTAATGGATAGCTTGGAAAGTGTCTGAATGTGTGGAGAAAAACTGTGGTAATGCTCCGATAAAAATGTGGCCGCCGAAATGACATCCGCATCAAAATCATGTGTCGATGCCAGCAGTTTATTGTGCTGTGCATAATCAAATGCCATACCATCCTGAATGTTTGCTCCCGGCACCCATACTTCTTTTGGATTAATATTGTGTGCCATCATCTTATACAGCACAAGTGCCGGAATGATCAGCGGTTCCCTTTCATCCGAAAGATTTAATTCCGCTGTGATCTCCTCCAGCGTTTTTTTGAGCAGTTTATCGATAAATTTAGAGAATTTATCCAGCTTTACCTGCCGGCTTTTTCCGCCTTTTTCCTCAATTTTTTTGACCAGGCCGCCGGCATAGTCACTGATCAGGATCAGATAATCCACCGGCGTATTCATGTACATGGAGCGAAATCCCTCGAGTTTTTTATTGACATATTCCTCAATCTGGTTTTCATACATTTTCAGGGAGTATCCGCGGTCTCCAAGCAGATTCCGCAGGCGCATAATGCCTGTTTCCATGTGTTGTGTCGTGATCATTTTCCCGTCACGGAATAATGTGATCTGCACACTCGCCCCGCCGACATCCACGACTGCTGCACTCGTCTTTATCATCTCCTCAAACACCGGACTGCCAGCCACCGCTTTATAACTGATAAAACGGTGTTCCGAGTTGCTTAACACCTTTACCCGGAATCCGGTTCTAAGATAAATCTGGTCAAGGACAAATATCTCATTTGTGGTATCCCGGAGTGCGGCGGCTGCACAGACTTCATAACTGTCTACCTTGTAGCTTTCCATGATCTCTTTAAACTGCGCCAGTGTTTCACAAAGTTCTTCCACCTGCTCATATCCGATTGTCCCTGTGCCATAAGTGCCTTTTCCCAGTTCCTGCCGGGACCGGATGTGATCCACCTCATGAAACTTTTTTCTGTTTGTAAACTCAAATACCTTCAGGCTCACATCGTATGTGCCAATATAAATTGCTGCAAATGTGTGAATTGCCATACGCCCACCTTCTTTCACCAATTCTGACTAATACGTACCAAGAATCCGGAATGCAATTGTTTCGTCCCGAAGTCCGCGCAGCGCATTCTGCACTGCATGATCCTCAAATCTTCCCTCAAAATCAACAAAGAAACGATATTCCCAGTTTTTATTCTGTAACGGACGTGACTGGATATTTGTCATATTCAGTCCATTATAAATAAAATGCGACAGTGCATGATATAAAGCACCGCTTTCGTGATTGATCTCAAAACAGATGCTGATCCGGTCTGCCTGATCGGTATATACTTTTTTCCCTGTCACAACAATAAACCGGGTCGAATTATTTTTATTATTCTGAATGGAATTGCGTAATACTTTCAACCCATAAATCTGGGCATTTTTTGCACTGGCAATCGCCGCCTGGGAAATCTCCCCATCCTCTTTGACCTTCTTGGCTGCAACGGCATTATTGCTGACACTGAATTTTTCCCAGTCCGCATGACTGTCCAGAAATTCACTGCACTGCATCAGTGACTGTTTGTGCGAATACACGGTACGGATATCTCTCTCATCCGCATCTTCCAGTCCTAAAAGTGCATGATCAATACGGATGATCTGCTCCCCGACAATATAATTATCATATTCCACCAGAAGATCATAATTTTCCGAGACAATTCCTGCCGAAGAATTCTCGATCGGGAGTACCGCATAATCCGCTTCCCCGTTCTTAATGGCCTCCATGGCATCTTTCCAGCTCTCCACATGGAAATTATTGCAGTTTTCTCCAAAAAACTGTTCCATGGCAAGCTGGCTGTAGGCACCTTCGAGTCCCTGAAAAACAATCCTTGCATTGGAATAATCCAGCGTGTGAATCGGCTCAAACTCCTGCGGAGGCATAATTCCATGCTCCGTCAGCAGTTTATACTGTTTCTTACGGCTCATCGCCATGATCTGCTCAAAAAGTTCACGGATTCCGTGTCTGGTAAAATCACTTTCCGCTTTTTTCTGCAGCGTTGCCAGCTTGGATTCCTCTCTCTCTTTGTCAAAAACCTGCTTGCCGGTGTTTATTTTGTATTCAGCCACATCCGAGGTCAGTTTCATTCGTTCCTCATAGAGTTTTACGATCTGTTCGTCAATTTTATCAATATCTTTTCGGATATCTAGTAAATCTTTCATATAGCGCTCCTTCATGATTTATGATAAAATTTTATAACACAAAGGTATAAAAGGCAAGATACAACTTACCAAGGAGGACTCGATATTATGAAAAAACGTTTGCCCATAATTATAATTGCTGTTCTGGTCGTAGTATTTGCAGGACTGGGATTTTACAGCCATCAGAAAAGTAAGATCAAATACAACACAAGCTATGTCAACGGAAATACTGCCGGAAACCTTTACAATGCCGGCTTGTTTTGTGAGAAAAACGGAACCGTTTATTTTGCCAATCCGGATGACGATTACCGGCTGTATTCCATGGATACAAACGGCAATCATCTGAAAAAACTCAGTTATGACCGTGTCATGTATATCAACGCCGATGACCATTATGTATACTATGTACGCAATAATGAAAATAATGGAACCGGATTTGATTTCTTCTCCTACGCAAGAAACAGTCTGTGCAGAATTGACCAGAATGGAGAAAACACTAAAATTTTAGACAAAGATCCCTGCCTGTATGCCTCGCTTGTCGGAAACTACATTTATTATCTGCACTATGATGACAAGGATGCTACAACGCTTTACAAGATCGGAATCGATGGCGAAGGACGCAAAAAAGTATATTCGCCTTACATTTTTACATGCAGCACGCTGGGTCAGTATATTTATACCAGCGGAACCGAAAGTGACGGTGCCATCTATCAGCTGGATACCGCCAGTGACAGTTTAAGCAAAGTCTATGAATGTAATTCTTTTAAACCGATCGTAACCAGTGACGACAATGTTTATTATATGGATGTGGATCAGAACAACGCCCTGGTACATACCAATATGAAATCCGGTCATCCGGTTACACTTACCAAGGACAGTCTGGATCTCTACAATGTATACGGAAGCAGTATTTTTTATCAGCGCTATTCCGAAGACAATCCGGCCCTTTGTATGATCAAAAATGACGGCAGTGGATATCAGGAACTGGCACAGGGCAATTACTCCAATATCAACGTCACTTCCAGTTACATCTATTTTACCGATTTTAAGACAAAAGAAGTGTTCTGTACACCGACCGATCATCCGGGAACACTCACCGCTTTCCATCCCGGCGTTATCAAAAAATAAATTTATAAGACTGTAAAAGAGGAGGAACCCAAAAATGCGGTTCCTCCTCTTTTGTTTTTCAAAACTTCCATAACATTACGCGCCAAAATCAAACAGGGAAAGCTGATTGGATTCCGGCATATCGCCAAACAATCCCAGATCACTCATCAGTTCTATTGTTGTCTTTGATACTTTTGTCCGTTCCCTAAAATCATCCTTGGAAAGAAAAATTCCGTCTTTTGCCGCTTCTGCAATCGCAACTGCCGCATTATCGCCAAGTCCGTCAATCGTATTGAGCGCCGGCAGCAGTTTTCCATCCACAATCTGAAAATGATGCGGTTCTGACTTATAGATATCCAGCGGAAGAAATTCAAATCCTCTGGCATACATTTCCTGTACCAGACGCATATCTTTGTAGGTATCCTGCTCTTTTTTGGAGAGCTCGTCCTTGCGCTTTTCGTACTCATGCATATATCCTTCCAATTTTTCTTTTCCCTGACACATCAGCTCATAACTGAAAGCGGTCGCACGGATAGAAAAATATGCTGCATAGTAAGCCAGCGGATAAAACACTTTACAGTAGGCAATGCGCCATGCCATCATAACATACGCGGCTGCATGGGCTTTCGGGAACATGTACTTAATCTTCTCACAGGACCAGATATACCAGTCCGGTACATTGTGATCGATCATATCCTGCTTCCATTCCGGCCATTTGTCGCATTTTCCTTTTGCCACAATTCCCTTCCGGACATTCTCCATAATCTTAAACGATTCCTCTGAATCCAGTCCCATGCCAATCAGATAGATCATGATATCATCCCTTGTACAGATGGCGGTAGAAATCGTTGCCTTCTTTTCCTGAATCAGTGTCTGTGCATTGCCAAGCCATACGTCCGTACCATGGGACAGCCCTGCAATACGCACCAGATCCGAAAATTCTTTTGGCTGTGTATCAATTAACATGCCCATGGCAAAGTCTGTACCAAACTCCGGGATACCCAATGCCCCCAGCTGGCAGTTCACCAGATCGTCCGGCGTGATGCCAAGTGCGGAAGTATCCTGAAACAGCGACATGACAGCCTTATCATCCAATGGAATCTGCGTCGGATCTACACCCGTCAGATCCTGCAGCATACGGATCATGGTAGGATCATCGTGCCCGAGAATGTCAAGTTTTAAAAGATTATGGTCAATCGAGTGATAATCAAAATGTGTGGTCGTAATATCGACCGTCATATCATTTGCCGGATGCTGAACCGGAGTAAATGTATAAATCTGTTCCCCCATCGGAAGAACAACGATACCACCCGGATGCTGTCCCGTAGTACGACGCACCCCGACACATCCAAGTACGATCCGGTCAATTTCACAGTTTCTCTTATGTACGCCGCGCTCTTCATAATAATTTTTGACATAACCGAATGCCGTCTTATCCGCCAGCGTACCGATCGTTCCTGCCTTAAAGGTCTGTCCCTCCCCGAAGATAACTTCGGTGTATTTATGTGCCTTACTCTGGTACTCTCCGGAAAAGTTCAGGTCGATATCCGGCTCTTTATTTCCCTTAAATCCCAGGAACGTCTCAAACGGAATATCAAACCCTTCTTTGGAAAGCGGTTTTCCGCAGCGCGGACAGAGCTTATCCGGCATATCACATCCGCTTCGGCCGGAAAAAGATTTTACCAGATCCGAATCAAAATCGCTGTACTGACAATGTTTACACAGATAATGCGCATGCAGCGGGTTCACCTCCGTAATACCGGACATTGTCGCAACGAAAGAACTTCCGACCGATCCACGCGATCCGACCAGGTAGCCGTCTTCGTTGGATTTCCAAACCAGCTTCTGCGCAATGATATACATCACAGCATACCCATTGCTGATAATGGAATTTAATTCCCTGTCTAAACGTTCCTGCACAATTTCCGGCAGTGGATCTCCATACATTTTATGTGCTTTGTTGTAACAGATGTCACGCAGCATCTGGTCCGAATTTTCAATGACCGGCGGACACTTATCCGGACGAACGGGAGAAATTTTTTCGCACATATCCGCAATCCGGTTTGTGTTTGTAATAACAACCTCTTCTGCTTTTTCACTTCCAAGATAGGCAAATTCTTTCAGCATCTCTTCCGTCGTCCGCAGAAAAAGGGGAGCCTGCTCATCCGCATCTTTAAATCCCTGCCCTGCCATGATAATTCTCCGGTAAATTTCATCCTCCGGATCTAAAAAATGCACATCACAGGTTGCCACCACCGGCTTATGGAACTGTTCCCCGAGCCGGACAATCTTTTTATTGATCTCAATCAGATCGTCATTGGACGCAACCGGAGAATCTTCATCTCTTACAAGGAATGCATTGTTTCCGAGCGGCTGGATTTCCAGATAATCATAAAAGTTTACCAGTCTAGAAATTTCTTCCTCCGGACGACCATTTAAAATTGCCCGGTACAACTCTCCCGCTTCGCAGGCAGACCCGATCAGAAGTCCATCCCGGTACCTGATAAATTCACTCTTCGGAATCCTCGGACGCCGGTGATAATATTTGATATGCGCCAGCGAAATCAGCTTATACAGGTTTGTCCGCCCCTGATCGCAGGTGGCAAGAATGATCGCATGATAAGTCGGCATCTTTTGTACATTCTGCACCGATGAGGTTCCCATTGCATTCACTTCGTCCAGGGTAGACATACCGCGCTCCCGGAGCATCTCAATAAACTTCACAAAAATCTCTGCCGTACATCCGGCATCATCCACTGCACGATGGTGATTTTCCAGGGATACGCCCAGCGCTTTTGCAACCGTATCCAGCTTAAAACGGTTCAGATTCGGAAGCAGGACACGCGCCAGGGCAACCGTATCCACAATCGTCGGCTTGCATGGAATATCCAGCCTTTGGCAGTTTTTCTTGATAAAACTCATATCGAAATCGGCATTATGGGCAACCATAACACATCCCTCGCAGAATTTCATAAATTCCGGGAGAATATCTGCAATGACAGGTGCATCAATCACCATGGAATCATTGATCGACGTCAGCTGCTCAATCCGAAACGGAATCGGCACTTGTGGATTGACAAACGTTGAGAATTTTTCCACGATCTTTCCGTTCTGCACCTTCACCGCCCCGATCTCTATAATGCGGTTGGTCTCCGGACTAAATCCGGTTGTCTCCAAATCGAATACCACATAATCTGCATCCAGATCCTGGTTCTGGCTGTCCGTCACCATCCCCTTTAAATCATCGACCAGATATGCCTCCACGCCGTAAATGACTTTAAAATCCGAATCGGACGGTACGGTATGATTGGCATCCGGGAACGCCTGCACATCCCCGTGATCGGTAATGGCAATCGCCTTATGCCCCCATTTCATGGCACGCTTTACAATATCCTTGACATCTGAAACACCATCCATATCACTCATTTTGGTATGGCAGTGCAGCTCTATGCGTTTTTCTACGCTGGTATCCATACGGACCGTTGTAAAATCGGCGCATTTCTTGATTCCGACGATAGAACCGATGGTAAGTTCACTGTCGAACTTATCAATGGTTGCAACACCTTTGACACGCACAAACTTTCCCCCGCTGATTTCTTTTAACAGCTCCGGTACATCATCATTTCTCGCAAAAATTTTAAGAACAATCGTATCGGTAAAATCAGTCACGGAAAAAATAATGATAGTCTTTTCATTGCGGATCTCACGGGTATCTACCGACAGAATCTTTCCGCGGATCACAACCTCTCCGATCGGTCCGTCAATCTTCTCAATCTCCATGCTCTCTTCTTCGAAGTCTCTTCCGTATATTACATCCGGATTCATGGATTTTTTGCCGTTATCCGACTCGAATTTCCGGCGGAACTCTCCCCGCTTTTCAAACTTCTGCTTTGGTTTTGCATAATTTGTACCATTTTTTGAAGTGTCTGCACGATTTCCTGCCGTTTTTGCAATTGTCTTTGTTTTTTCTTCTGTTTCGACAGTTTTCTCTTTTTCTTCCGTTTCCTGGGATTTTCCTTCCATAACCAGCTTCGTCCGCGCAACAATTCCTGCCACTTCCTGCCGGATCTGTTCTTCGGAATTTTTCCGGTATTTGCTCTCCTGCGGTTTCCGGTATTGTGGAAATATTTTCAGATTCATTCCACAGCGCTCACAGATCACTTTCTCTAAAAATTCGATAATCTCATCCGTACGGGTTTTGGCAATAATAGTCTCATCCATCGTCAGAATCAGACGGTCCTCTTCCAGAAATTCCATGTCCGCCGTCCGCAACAGATTGTATTCGAGCACACTGTAGGCATTCAGTTCATCTAAAATACTGTCCTTATACACCTCTATCAGAGACTTCGGGGTATACTGTTCGGAAAGCTCATAAGACTCTATGATCTTTACCTGTATGGCCCGGTTCTGAAAAATCTGTTCGGTAATCGCTTTTTCAAGTTTCCATATGTTTTTTTTGAAAATAAGTCTTTTTGCACGCAAATAAATGCGAATATGAGTATGTTCATGATTCGCACTTATTTTTGTCACTTCAGTTGTATCTAACAGCCCTTCGAGTTCTTCCTCCAGTTTCAGTGTCGGAAAGGCTTCACGAAATGCTTTTGACATCAGTCTTCACTCCAATGTTCCAATTCATAACGCAGTGCCGGCAGAAGTTCTGCTTCCGGTACCTTTTTGTAAATTTCTCCATGTTTGATAATCAGACCCTCGCCGACACCTCCGGCAATCCCGA
>UMAP01019566.1_pt1 | contig 11561 bp, 4 predicted proteins | sample 1963731 | NCBI WGS metagenome assembly UMAP01 (sample SAMEA4835918, study PRJEB28245) | human gut metagenome | biome: gut microbiome; material: fecal sample | place: Denmark | collected 2008 | reverse complement strand
TTTACGCTAAAACCCTAAATGATTTTGGATACCCACTGCCTGTCGCACAAAAGGAACCCTCAATTTGAGAGTTCCTAATTAAAGATCATAAAATCTTATTGCTTTTCATTACGTTTCTTCAATAATGTTGCAATACCAGCTAAAGCAGCAGCATTGACTGCTAATGAAGTAAACAATCCTGCGTAAGTTTGAGTAGATGTGTTCGATGTGTCACCTTTTTCCGGCTGTTCTGGAACACTATCTTTCTCAGCTTTGTTTTTAAATACAATTGATGATACTTCTCCATCTTTTGTCGTTGTTGTTGTCATATTCAATGTTCCGTCTTCGTTATCGACAACCTCAACTTGGATGTTATAAACAGATTCATCATATGTAATTCCTTTAGCGTTTGTATTCTTTTCAGTTACTGTGTAGTTATAAGTACCTGCTTTATCGAATGTCAAATCGCTAAATGTTACCTTACCAGTCTTATCATTATATGCTTCTTCAACCACATTTCCTTCTTCATCGCTTAATACGAATAAGAATTCTTTGTCAGCAAGTTCCCTTCCTTCAAGAACTTTTGTAGCACCTAATGTTAAACTTGTTGGTTGAACTGTGTATTTATTGTCGAATGTGATTTCATTAATCTCTTTGCCTTGAGCATCCGTTACTTTCCATTCAACTTTTAACTTACCGCTTGTATCATCTGTTACTGTAGCAATCGCCTTGTAAGTAGTCGTATCGTAATTAACTCCGCCTTTGTTGTCATTTGTTTCAGAAATCGTATATGTATAGATTCCTTCTTTATCAAATGTCAATTTAGGGAATACTACACTTCCATCTTCCGCATTTGTAGCTTGTACACCATTTCCATTTTCATCCATCATCGTAAATGAGAATTCATCTGCTTTAAGAGTTCTGCCATCAAGAACTTTCTTGATTGTTACAGCTGAATCTGTAGGAGATGTCTCATCCGTTGGATCTGGCACATATGTATTTACAAATGTGAATGTACCTTGTGTATCGGAAGTCACAGAAATTGTTCCGTCTCCATTATCGATGACTTTTACATTAATGACTTTTGCACTGTCATTAGTTACACCAGGAAGACTACCACTTTCTGTAATCGTGTATGTAAATGTCTTTTCACGTTTTTCAGAATAAGTTTCAACTTGTTCTGTTAAACCAACAACATCTTCAGAAACAGTACCATCTTCCGTTGTTTGTTCTTCTGCAATCGGCATTTCTTGATCTACAACTGGTTCCTCTTCAAGAATTGTTTGTTGTCCATCATCACCAAATACATTTTGCATTGTGTAAACGATCTTACCAAAGTTGATATTTCCAGACGCATCATTCGTTACTGTTGTTTGCTCAGGCATTGGTGCCCCATCACTGCCTGTGATTGTAAATTGGAACTTACCTGTAATATCCGGATGATTAGTTCCGTTTTCTGCAAGTTTCTTTGTTCCATGAATATTCAACTCAGCATTTGCACTTTGTCCATAAGCATTTTCAAAAGCAAGTCCTGTTTCTGGATAAATAACATTTGTTACCAGTTTTCCATCGCCGTTATCAGTAACCTTAACAGTTACACTAAATTTACCAGCAACAATTGAAACGCCATTACCAGGAGTAACTTCTTCAACATCATAAACATAAGTATATGTATTGCCTTCTTTAGAAGCTATTCCATTTGCATGATCCTTAATCAACTGATCATTTGTGTAATTGATTGGAGTAAATGTAACTATTCCATCTGCTGTGTTCGTACCACTTAAAACTACACTACCATTACTCAATACATTGAATTGGAATTCACCATCTACCATCGGACGGTTTGTCAATGTCTTAGTTCCTGTCAAATTAACAGAAGCATCATATCCTTCTGTATTCGTTGAAGAAGTATATGTGTTATTAAAGACAACCTGTGCAACACCTGTCTCAGCTTTTTGCTTACTTTGAGTGTATTCATAAGTTATATCTGTTCCATTAGTTCCTGTTATACGTGTAGAAACAATTAATGTTCCTTTACCATCATCTGTAGTACTAATTTCAATTGTATATTTAGTCTTATCGTTTGTATAACCTGGCTGTTGTTTTGATGTTTCAGAAATGGTATATATATATACTTTTCCTACATCATCCTGAGTGAATTTTTGCATCTTTGGTAACAATTGAATTGTTGAAGTACTTAACCCATTTTCATCCATTGTATCTGCTGTATTAAATACATCCTGTGACATATTTTCCATACCAGCTTTTGCTCTAGAAGCTTCATCTTCTGCATTCAATGTGAATGTGAATTGATCATCTGCCAAATCATGACCTGTTAAATTCTTAATAAGTTTTATTCCACCTTTACCAACATAATCTAATTCACTTGAATATGTATTTGTAAATGTACCTTTAATAACTGTTGCACTAGCAACCAAACCACCTTGTTTATTATCTGTTACAGTAACTGTAATCTCAGCAACATTCTTGGAATATTTAATACCAGCATTCGTTCCTTCTGTTTCACTTACAGTGTAATGATATTCACCGACTGTATCATAAGAAATTGAACCAAAGTCAAAATTAGCAGTTTTTCCATCTTTTTCTGTTGGAGCATTTACTTGAACTGTTGGGTTATCAGGCATTGGTGTTTCAATACCAGCTGTATTTTCACCGGCTGTCAAAGTAAATTCAAATACATCTTCAGCTGTCCATGTTTTTCCTTCAAACACTTTTGTTAACGTGAAGTGTGTTGGAATACCAACGAAATCAGATGCATCATATTTATTAATAAATGTAACGCCATCTGGATCATATGTAACTGTAGGAACTAAAGTATTATTCATATAATCATCAGTCACTGTAACTGTTACAGTTTCTTTATGATTATCATATGTAACACCTTCTAATGTATAACCATTAGACTCGTTAGCCCCTTCTGGAAGAACCTCACTTACATAGAATGTATATGTTCCACGTTTTGTGAATGTGATATCTCCAAAGTTGAATCCAGATGCTTGTCCATCAGTTAATGATCCAACACTAGCCACATTACCGTTTTCAGCAATCGTATAACCTTCTTTATCATTCTTTTCGTCTTCAGTTAATGTGAAGCTGAATGTTTCATTTTCTTTGCTGTCACGACCTGTTAATGTCTTTGTTCCATGAATAGCATCTTCACCAGTTAAGGTTACTGAATTTGGTGTATATGTATTTTCAAAGACAATAGATTCAACTTCTTCTTCAGCACTATTTGTGATTGTTGAAGTAACAGCGAATGTTCCATTTCCGTCTACATCTTCAACGTGAACACTTACTGTATATACTTCTGTTGAATACGTAACATTATCTTTTTTATCATTGACTTCAGTTACTTTGAATTCATAATCACCTGCTTTATTGAAAGTAATATCTCCAAAGCTTGCTGTAAAGTCTTCTGTAGTATTAGTGATGGTAACTTCAGTGCTTTCTGGCATTGTTACATCAGTACCATAATCTTGGCTTGAAGCTAATGTGAAGTTAAATGCATCGCCATCGATCCATTCATCATTTTTACGACCTTTTAGATCTTTTGTAACTTCAATGCTTGTTGTACCTGTTGCGCTATAAGTGTTTGTGAACTCAGCTGCAGTTAAGTTTTCATCGTTGTCATAAACAACCTTTTCTATAATCAGCTGTCCTTGATCATTATCTGATACAGTAACACTTACAGTTGAAGGTGTTGAATCATATGTAATACCATTCAATACATTGTATTCAGCTTCTTGAGGAATTACCTCGTTGATATTGAATGTATATGTTCCTTCTTTACTGAAAGTAATATCTCCAAAGCTTGCTGTAAAGTCTTCTGTAGCATTAGTAATTGTTACTTCTGTGTTTTCTGGCAATGTTACATTCGTACCATAATCTTCTCCTTCTGGAACTGAGATTGTGAATGTAAATGCATCATCATTTGTCCATTCTCTACCACTTAAAGTCTTTTTAACTTTAACAGCAGTATCTTCTGTTGTTGTACCAGGATTTGTTGAATATGTATTTGTAAACAATGCTGTTTCTACATCTGTTCCTTTACTTTCATCTCCCATGTCATTTAGAAGTTGTGTCATTTCAGATGAAACATTCAATGTGCCATTGTTATTATCTGTAACTGTTACAGTCACTTGATATTTAGCTTTAGAATATGTAATGCCATTTAATACATTGTTATCATCAACTCCATCTGGAGTTTTTTCTGTGATAATAAACTGATATGTTCCAGGTTTTTCAAATACAAGATTTCCAAATGATCCTGATTCATCATTGTCAGCTACATCATCGCTGTTTTTAATAACAATTTCTGTTTCATCTACATTTGCAGGATAAACATATCCATTTTCAACAGCATTAACTGTTTCCTCATGATCATGATCATAATCTAATACAAATTCAAAAGAATCTGTATCCAACCAATTACGTCCTAAATGTTTAGTAACCTTAAGATTATCTGAACCAATTAGACTTCCTGTAGCATCATATGTATTAACAAATTCTGCTACTTGTTTAGTATCGTTTCCATCATATATTATTTTTTCAACTACTAATGATCCTTTTAAATTGTCTATAACATTGATTTGAACTCGAACAGATTGGTTAGAATATGTAATACCATTCAAAGTATAAGTTCCATCAAGATTATCTACTGCACCTTCAGGAATAATCTCATTTACATTAAACAGATATGTACCATCCTTTTTAAATGTAATATCGCCAAAAGTCGTTACATAATCTTCAGTATCTTTAATTATTGTTACCTTATCAGGTTGTTCCATTACAACATCATTAGTTTCAATAGCATTACTTGTAATATCATTTGCAGGAGTTAATGTAAATTCAAACTTATCATCGCTAGTCCAATTTCTGCCATCCAATGTTTTCTTAACTTTGATTGCTTGATCACCTAAAGACACTTCTTCTGCCTTATACGTGTTTACAAATCCAAAAGTTGGAATTTGATAAGATTCAGAATCAGAATCTGCTTTATCGATTATTGGCGTAGGATTTTCAACTTTATTGCCATTAGAATCTACAATTTGAGTTACTGTAGTTTCTGTGTGCATATTACCATCACCATTATCAAATACTTGAATATCTACTTGATATTGACTTTGATCATATGTTACACCAGGAATCTTGTTAGCTTCCTCTGGTTCTACTTCATCTACAACAAATGTATATGTTTTTCCAGCATCATCCTGATCAAATACCAAACTTTGTAGCTTAGGCATAGAAACTATTTCATTTGCTGCGGCTGAATCATTTCCAAATTGTTTGTCACTATCAGTTAAAGTAATATCATCATCTGGATTAGAATCAGTAATTGCGAACTGGAAAGCATTTTCATCCATTTTTAGATTTTCCAATATTTTCGTTACATTGATTCCACCAGCACCTTGTGTACCATAATTCATATTAGCTTTATAGCTGTTAATAAACTCTGCCTTATCTTTTGTATTACTATGTTTATCATTGCTATAAGTAACTTCAGCCTCTAAAGAACCGTTGTGATTGTCTGTAACAGTGACTTCAACTGTACAAATATTTGAATCATATATTAGTCCATTCCCATTTGTGGTTTCTGTTCCATCTATATTTGCAACTTCATTCACTTCAAATATATAAGTTCCTACTTTAGAGAATTCTAATTCACCAAAGTTAAAATCTGCTGAACCATTTTCTAGACTATTAACAGTTATTGATTTAGGGTTCTCAAGTACCGTTTTTGCATTATCGTTTTTAGCTGTTAACAAGAAATAGAATTCTTCATTTGGTTTTAATTCTCTTCCGGTTAATGTCTTCGTTCCGTGAATCATATTATTTCCTGTTAATTTTGCATTATCAGGATCATATGTATTAGTAAAAGTTAATTCATTAGGTTGTTTATTTGGTGTTGCAACAATATACGTTCCTTGATCATCAGTTACTTCACTTACCACAACTTCTACAACATATTTTTGATTGTCATACTGCATACCTATTTCTTTATCTTTATCGGTAACAACTTCTGATACCTCATATACATATGTTTTATCTACATCTGTACTTTGATAAGAAATTGTACCAAAACCAAATCCATATCCAGTATTTGTCGTTGTTACTGTTTGCCCTTTAGTATTATTCGATGTTGGAACTTCAGAAGCATCTATAGTATATCCTCCTGCTGATCCAACTGCAGTAACGTATCCTCCAAGTGGTTTTAGTTGGAAGCTAAATTTATCAGCATCTATAGAATTACCACCTGAATAATCATTATAATTCTTTACACCATCTATATTTGTAGTGGCCGTATCAACTTGATACTTATTGGTAAAGGTCATAGTATAATCTGTGATCTCTGGCTGATTAGAAGGCACTGATCCTTCGTCATCTAGTCTTTGCTCAATATCAACTGATTCTACAACCAACTGTCCCATTCCATCATCTATTACCTTTATAACTACACGATAACGAGCTGCGGAATAATCTATTCCATTAATCGGATTGGTATCACTATCCTCAGTTATAGCATAGCGATATTCTCCTGGAGCAGTAAATGTAATATCCCCAAATTGAGCTATATAGTTATTAGTGTTTTCATCAATTTTTATCGTTGTATCAGCCGGTTTTGGAGTCTCTATTGTCGAAGTAGCTGTGTTTCCCAACGCATCAATTTCAAACACAAATTCATCTGTATCTCGCCAATCACGTCCAGATAAATTCTTTTGAACTTTTAAAATCGCTTCTGAACTTAAATTTACATCATTAGCATCATAAACATTAGTAAACGTTACAGATTCTTGAGAACCTCCTACGATAGTACCGTTTACCTTTCCATCGGAAGTATCAGCATTTTCTTCGGCTTTAGAATAATCATCTGTAGTAGTAAATCCGTTTGTATTTGCTCCTTTTTCTAAAACTTCAAATTGTGCACCATCTGGAAGGCCTCTTATAACAACACTTTGTCCTCCATTAATCGTTACTGTGCCTCCATCTTTTACTACACCTTTAGCTTCTTCTTCTCCACCAACATAATAAGAATATTCTCCTGGTAATGATACTCCTTCTTTATCTTTCAAATTAACTGTGAAGGTAAATGAATTCTTGTTTGTTTTGGTTTCATCTGATGCATTTCCCCAATCAACAGATTTTTTGATTTCTAATTCACCTAAAGCAGGATAAGAAATCCTTCCATTATTTCCTAGAGAAATATTTACTATTTCTCCAGCTCCCCATGCTGGTGTAATTACATTATTTGCTGTAGTAGTTTTATTCTCAGTTTTTGGTTTGACTAAAGTTTGTGGTCTATCTGTTCTATGTGTTCCAGAAGGAATGTACGCATTACCAGATCCATCATATTGAATTGCGCTCCATTCTGAACCACCGCTTTGAACTACACCTGGATCATTGGTGACTTCTACATTGCTATCTGTTGTCCAATAAGGATTCTTATAATATAAAGTATCCCCGGCATTATACCTATTGGCTTGAATTGTACAATCTGGGTCTGTATATAGTTGAGTATTTTCTGTATAGTAATAGAATTTATTTCCGTCACTTGGAGTAAAAGTTGCGGTCGTTAAACCTGCTGCTTGATTTTCTGAGTAGTTATTAGAATAGAAATTAATCTTTCCATCATCTGATTTTTGCGAATTAACTATTTCTGAATAAGTTTCGCCTGAAGCTTTGATAACCGCATCCTCTGCTTCCTGTTTTAAACTAACACCGTAGAATAATCGGATTGGATATGTATTTGATACATCCAATGTTCCTTTATTAGAATCTACACTGTAATGACGCATTGGAAGTAAAGACGCCGGAATCGTTACTGTTACAACATCTCCGTTCCCCGATTTATTTACAGATACTTTTATATTGGATAAATTCGCTGCTGGATAAATATCATTAGCTTGAAAACTACCAGTAAACTGCCATGTCAATCCACCATCATTAGATTTCCCTTCATGCACTCCGTCAGCAAACACCAGATACATCGTATCGCCTGTTACTTCCATATACTTTCCAAGTTGATCGGTGAATATCAAATTTCCAGGAGTACCTTGTGCTCCAGATGATTCCTCGATTGGAGATCCAGAACCAATATTTTCTGTTGACTCATCAAAAATTTCATTAAAAATCTGATTTAGTTGTGTAGAATCAGAAGCTGTTTTGTAATAAGCTGCTGTTTCATTAACTCTATTTCCTAAATTATTCCACGATTGAGAATTAGGATAATTACTAGAAACAGCATTCATAAATGTATTTGCTTTTCGAGTTTCCCCTGAATTATTAGTTGCGTCTGTAACACTAGGATCTGCTCCGTCAAAGACACCAATAGAATATACACTTGCTCCACGGTTTTTTATTTGTCTAGCTTGTGTAACTGCTGTATTAGCAACGTCATTATCAAAATTACTATAAGTCGTTGGAACTCCATCAGTAAAGAAGATAACAACTTGATCTGCATTCTGACGATTGGAATTAAGCAAAACTCTATTTGCATTAGTCATTCCGGCACCAGCATTCGTTGCACCATTTCCATTTAAACGTTCAACAGTTTCTTTTTACCCATCTACATTATTTCCTTCGCATATAGTAAGACCATTTTCTGTTTGAGCATCGTCTTCATATACAACAATAGATATTCTGATTTTGTTTTCTGTTTCGTTAATTGTGGCGTTTGTCTTGGCAGCTTCATCAATAAAATTATTCACCGCTGTCTGTAAAGCCTCTGTTCTAGAAGGAGCAGAATGTTCATTTCTCCTATAAAATTGAGTTGTTTCAGGAGTGATGGTTTGTCCATTCAATTCCCAGCGAATATGTTCTTGATAAGATGTCCACCAATCTCCACTGTAATTTTGGGTTATTTCTTGTATTCTTACATATTCATCATTAACAAATGCATAATAATCAGGAGCAGAAGAATCTTGAGTTGCAATATCCGAACCCAAAATGTTTTCCATATGTCCATGAGACTCAACAACATTATTAGCATTAACCTCATCATACGTATAATATGAACTTCCAAAAGTTTCATCCATAGACCTAGAATCATCTAGCACTAAAACTACATCTAAAGGTGTTGTTTTAGATGTAGTGGTTTTTAAATTAGAGGAAGAAGCAATTGCTGAAAGTCCAACCAAAAAATCAGAGTCGTTGGCCTTGATTTTAGTTCCACTTGCCGAAGTATTACCAGATAACGTATAACCTCCGTTGTCACCATTATTATCAAACACACTCTTATCCGTCCAAATACGACCTACATTTTCAGTGCTGTTTGAACTTGCTGCTAAAGTTTCCCAGTCGTTTGTAGTATCTGGGTCAACAACAATTTCTGCGTCATTTGCTGCATAAATAGTACTTGTGCTGTTTTGCAACAAATTCACACCCATGACACCTGCTAAAAACAGTGCCAGTGCACCTACTCCTATCCGTCGTTTGTTTTGTTTGATTTTCTGCATCCAATTACCTATCATAGAAATTTCCCTTTCTTGGTGAGTCTGGATATATGCAAGATATTTGATCAAAATATCTATTAAAAACTCACTCAAAAACTAAACTTTTTGCTACTACAAAAAGGGCGTAATAGTCTTAGTTAGAGTCATTATACCCCTCCCCGTAGCGTTTTTTCAATAATGAATTTCAGCAAAATTTAAGCTTTAAACCGTTTTTAATAATAAAGACAAATTATTTGTTAATTTTTAACAACAGTCTTATAATTTTCATATGAAAACACTAGAGAAATTCACGTATAAAAGAGAATTTAAAGTAATTAAAAAGAAGGAACAAAAGTATCTGAGAAAACAATCTATATCTTCAGATCATATTGTTAATCGTAAATTGAAAGGTAAAGTTGATCCTAAATTAGAACAAACATTAAATACTTCTTTTCAAAAAGCTTTCACTTTGGTCTTTGATAAAGGAGTCGGTATTATTCAAAAAACATATAATGCTGACAAGATCAAAGAAAAACATGATTCTATTGATTCTAGAATCACTCGTAAAAATATTCGTAAACAAAAAAACATATCAAAATCATCCAATATAAAAAATCTTGCATTTACTTCTATTTCTTCAACCGCATTAGGTATCTTAGGAATTGGTATTCCTGATATCTTTCTTTTTACCGCTTTGATCATAAAAAATCTTCAGGAAATATCTCTTTCTTATGGAATTGATTTTAATAATGATAAAGAAAAATATTTCATGCTGATGATAATTGAAGGCGCTTTAGCACATGAATCCATCTATGAAGTAAATGAAAGAGTTGATTCGTTTATTGAATCTTATCGTTCATATGATATTGATTTTCAAATAAAACAGACTTCTAAGACTCTAGCTTCTGAATTGCTATATTTGAAATTTATCCAAGGTATTCCAATAGTTGGTGCTATTAGTGGATTCTACGATTCAAAATATATGAATCAAATTTCCAAATATGCAAATTTAAAATATCAACTGCGTTTTTTAAAAAATAAACTATAATATATACTATGAATAAAGTAATAAGACATTTAAAGACAATCAATAAACATAAATACATGGTGACAAAACTTTGTTTTCGCTGTCATTTATACAAACAAGGAATCTTGCACGATCTCAGCAAATACTCTATTTGTGAATTAAAGACAGGATTCAAATATTACCAAGGTTATCGTTCTCCTATTGATGCGCAAAAAGAAGATATAGGGTATTCTCTATCCTGGCTTCACCACAAAGGAAGAAATAAACATCACTGGGAATATTGGCTGGATAATGGTCCAAATGGAATTCAGCCAGTAAAAATGCCTACAAATTACGTTATCGAAATGTTTTGCGACCGTGTTGCAGCCAGCATGATTTATCAAAAAGATAAATATAAAGATGACAGCGCACTTATATATTATGAAAATGGAAGAAATCGAATCATGATCCATCCCGAAACTGATAAACTCATTCATCATTTACTACAATATCTTGCAAATAACGGACTAGATAAAACCGTAGATTACATTGTTAAAGAAATCAAAGAATGATCATGGATATATAATCTTTGTATCTGCACTTCGTCACAAGCTTTCTTGTGACTTTTTTATAGCGATATTTTTTAGAAAATTAATGTACTAAAGAAATCTGTACGAAATAAAAAAAGGTTATTCAAACACTAAAAATTAAATGATTCATTGAATATCAATAGAGCCTGAACCAAGACTTTATAAAAAAAGAATTCTTTATTTTGTTGCTTTTTACAAGCATAGTTAGCTCGTTTGCAAAATCAAATGCATCAACATATTTTATTATTTTTCAAATAATTGCATTTTAGTTAAAATATGATGTTTATCTGTTTAGAGAATATCAATTATAAATATAACGATATATTTTACCAGAAAAAAGGAAAGCTTCAATAAACTTTCCCTTGTGCTTTCTAATTCAATGTTTGTTTAGCTTTTAATAATAATTCAGAAGAAACTCCAGTGATCTCTAAGATATAAGAATCTGATATGCCTTTCTTTAATAAGTTTTTTAAGATTGTTAATACACCTTCTTCTTTACCTTGAATTTTGCCTTTTTGCAGGCCATCTGCCTCTCCC
>UMAP01057611.1_pt1 | contig 11658 bp, 4 predicted proteins | sample 1963731 | NCBI WGS metagenome assembly UMAP01 (sample SAMEA4835918, study PRJEB28245) | human gut metagenome | biome: gut microbiome; material: fecal sample | place: Denmark | collected 2008 | reverse complement strand
TTTCTGACCCAAACGCTGACCCCAACGGGAGCGGACAACGGAAGGGTCTATACCGCACGGGATAGGATACTCCCCATGGTCTGGGCGGCTTTGAGTTGGGCGTCGGTGGTAACGTGGGCGTAGGTGTCCAGCGTAAAACCCGCCGAGTAGTGACCGAGCATTGATGACACCGTTTTCACATCCACGCCGTTTTGCAGGGCCATCGTCGCGAAGGTATGGCGGAGATCGTGGAATCGGATGCGGGGCAGCCCAGCCCGTTTCAGCACCCGCTGGAGCATGTGCAGGACGCTGTCCGGGGACATGGGGCCTCCGGTGGGCGATGGGAATACCCATTCGCTGTTACCCGTTTTTCTTCTTTGTTGCATCAGAACGTCTATCGCATCTGCCGACAGCGGCAGGGTGCGGTAGGCGTTTTTCGTTTTCAGCGGGGCTTCGACTACTTTGCCGTTCTGCCGTGAAATTGCCCGTTGGATTTTCAGCACACCACTGTCGAGATCAACGTCCGTCCATTTCAGTCCCAGCAGTTCGCCCCGCCGAAGTCCGGTAGCGAGGTCGAGGTAGTAGAGTTCGTACACACCGCTGTCCCTGGCCTCCCGGAAGAAGGCGCTGAGTTGGTCGGCGGTCAGGGTTTTCATCTCCTTGTGTTCGACTTTCGGCAAGGCGCAGCCCTGCGTTGGATTTTTCGTGACAAGGCGCTGCTCCAAGGCGAGATTGTACGCCGAGCCGATCATCTGGTGGATATTTCGCACCGTCTTGGGCGCCAGACCTTTCGGTTTCTTTTTCGCTTCGATGCGGTCTACCCGCCCGCCGTCCAACAGATGTTTGTAGAATCTCTGTAAGTCCAGAGAAGTGAGATCTGCCAGCTGGATGCTGCCAATTTGCGGCTTGATGTGGTTTTCCAGAAAGCCTTGCGAGGTTTTGAAGGTCGATGGGCGCAGCTTGATTTTTGCGTAGTTTTCCATCCACACTTCCAGCCAACTTCCCACGGTGTAGGTCTTGGCCCGTCCGTAGTCGATTCCCACATTTTCCTCGATGGCTTTTTTCAGCTTTTCCTTGACCTCGGCCTGCGTCTTGCCGAGGACATTTTTGATGATGGCCTTGCCTGTTTCGGGATCATGACCAACCGTGTACCGTCCCTCCCAACGACCATCCTTGCGTTTTCGGATGTTGCCCTCGCCGTTTGCTCGTCGCTTTGGCATGGTATCAGCCCCTTTCGCAACGAACAATACCGTAACCAAGGGAACAAAGCTACCCGAAAGTCGAACTGTTATCAAAAAGTTATCATTTGCCCATCGGAGCCGCGCCGCCTTATCTTTGACTATTGCGGTGCAATTTCTGCGCTGCCGGGGGCGTTCTTCTTTGGTTACAGCGGTGCGATTTTCGAACGGTCAAGAAGCCCTTTCCATTGTCTGGTACAAAATAAGCATAGCACCCGAAGCGGATAGGAAGCCTCGGAAGCTATGCTTATTTTTGTTATAATGGGAGAGCAATGGATGGACGGCCTCTTTGATGAGCCAAGCGTTCGAGCTGTAAACAGTCCTCCGCCCTCTTGTTATAAAGATTCGATTGAGCAGGTTGCTCCGGCTATGCCGCGTGCGCGTCACGAACCAAATTGAATCGTAATAAGCCGGTGCGGAAGCATTGCAATATTTTATCAGGAAAGAAGGAATGCCCATGCTCAGTATCGGGATCGATGTGTCCAAAGGAACAAGTACCGTGTGCGGAATGAAGCCAGGGGGAGAAATCGTGTACACTCCGTTTGAAGTTCAGCACACGAGGGAAGGAATGTCGGAGCTCGTATCGCTGCTGCGCAGCAGCGGCGAAGAGGTTCGTGCCGTTTTGGAAAGCACCGGCAGCTACCATTGCCCGGTGGTGACTGCTTTGTTGGAGAACGGAATATTCGTCTCCGTCGTCAATTCGCTGCGGATGAAGCAGTTTTGCTCACAAAGTATCCGCAAGGTGAAGACCGATCGAATCGACGCTATGCAGATCGCTTTGTACGGTTTGGCTTATTGGCAGGAGCTTCAACCGACCAGACTGCCGGAGGATACATATCGGGAGCTTCAGCTTCTGGCGCGGCAGTATTACCAAATGACCTCCATGCTGATCAAGGCGAAGGTCGATTTTAACGCCATCTGTGACCAGGTTTTGCCCGGTATGCAGGAGCTCATGAGCGACCATGCCGGACGGCACAAGCTTTCGGACTTTGTCCTGCGGTATCAGTCTGGAAACTCAACAGCCCATTGCCAACCGCTATGTGATCGCCTCTCACATCAGTAACGATGCCGCCGTGTCGTATCACAGCGCGTTCGAGTTTTATGGTTACAGCAATCAGGTCTTTTACGAAACGCAAGTGACCAGCGAGAGCCGGTTCCGGGATTTTAAATACGACGGCGTGACATACCGGCGGATTGCCCCGCGCATTACTGGCGGTATCACCGAGATAAATGGCACCCGTGTCACAACGCTGGAGCGGACGGTGATTGATTCTATCAATCTGTTTGAGAAAATCGGTGGGCTGGAAGAACTTTTGCGTTGCCTTGCGCTGATCCCCACGCTGGATGAAGCAGCGCTTTCAGCCTGCCTTGCGGAGTATGAAAGCGGCTTTCTCTATCAAAAAACGGGCTATATTCTGTCCGCCTTTGCAGCCAGCCTCGGCCTCTCTGATAGTTTTTTCGCCAAGTGCAAATCGCACCTCCCGAAAGGAAAATCCTATTTATCAAGCGAGAGCCAAGGCTTCATCTGGCACGAGGAATGGAAGCTGTATGCGCCGAATACCCCCGTATTTTCCCCTCTACCCATACTACAATCTGAACAGGGTGTTTTGGCCAGTTTTCAGGAAATTATCGCAAAAATAGCGTGCGTTCAAAGAAAAGATACAGCTTATTTTCTTCGTTTCATTCAACTCGTTTCCATGCTATACGATTGTCGAAATATAATTGCTCTGTGCGCGTTGAAGACGAATATCACACAGAGCATGGGCAGGCCGCATTGCACCGCGACTTTAATTTTGATTCTCCTGTGACACAGTAAGAAGTGACAAGACTCTATAAGTAAACACCGAATCGCACAGCGCGGGCATTTTGGCCTGATGCTGTGCGATTTTTTCACCTCACGAAATGCTGGCCTGCACAGCCGTTTGCTATGCAGCGCGTCTCATCCTTTGGGATGATTTACATTTCAGAACAGCCGCGTATAATATAATTTGAGATAGGTGGCAAAAGGCTTATGACAATCTCACTCTGTATCAAAGGGAGGGAAGAAATGACCGAAAATATCATCATAAAGCCCTCCGTTCAGAAACGGTTTGACAGCTTCATGGCGCATGGCAGAGCCTTTTTTTTCAGCGCGCCCTGCGGCTTTGGAAAAACGGCGGTGGCGGAGGCGCTACTGTCCAGCCGGGAGGTATTGCGCCTATCGGCGGACAGTGCCGGCTTCAAGCTGCCCTCTGCGGAGGCTGACTGGCAAATCTTGCTGCTGGACGATTTGCAGGATATGCAGGAGGATCAGGACTGGAATGCCCTGTGCGAACTGATCCGTGCCTGCCCCGAGCGCCGCTTCGTCCTGCTCTCCCGCGGCACGCCGCCGGGGAGCCTCATGGCCTTTCAATACACGGGGCTGATGACGGTGCTGGAGGCCGACGACCTGCTCTTTGATGCGGACGATGTGCGGCGACTGTTTCAGCTTTCGGGAGCAAATGTAACAGATAGCGAGATCGACGGAATTTTGAAAGAATCCGTGGGCTATCCGCTGGGTGTGGCCATCACGGCGCGGTGCATGTCCCCGGACAAGCCGTGGACGCCGGAGCTGGTGGCGCGGGTGTTCCGGGAGGTGTTTCTCTACTTTGAAACCGCCATCTACCGGCGCTTTGACCTGCCGGTGCGGCGCTTCCTGTTGGAGCTGGCCCCCTTTGAAAGTTTTGACCTGGAAATGGCGCGGATGGTCAGCGGCGATCCCCGTGCCGGCGAACGGCTGGACTGGCTTCTTCGATACACCACTATGCTGCGCTACGACGACTGCCAGCGCTTCCACTTCTGGTCGGGTTTCCGAGCTTTTCTCCTCTGGGAGATGGAACGGGAGTATACCGAGGAAAAGCGCAAAGCGCTCTTCAGCCGGGGCGGGCTGTACTATGAGCTAAAGGAGGACTACGCCCACGCCCTGGAATGCTACACCAGCGGCGGTGACCATTCCAAGGTCTCCGAGCTGCTGGTGCGCAATGCAGAACTCCACCCCGGCATGGGTCACTATGCCGAGATGGAAAAATACTACCGCAGCCTGCCGGAGGCGGAAATTCTCGCCTCTCCCTCGCTGATGCAGGGCATGAGCATGCTCTGCGCGCTGGCGATGGACTACGAAGGCTCGGAGCGCTGGTACGGCGAGCTGCAAGCATTTGCCGAGCGCTGCGGCAGGCAGGACGCCGCCGGAAAGCAGGCCCGCAGCCGCCTTGCGTGGCTGGACATTTCTCTCCCCCAGCGGGGCGTGAACGGTCTGACGGAAACCATTCCCGCCGTGTTCCGGCTGCTGATGAACAAGGAAGTGACGCTACCGTCCTTCTCCGTCACGAGCGCGCTGCCCAGCATCATGAACGGCGGCAAGGACTTTTCCGCATGGAGTAAAAAGGACGACCTGCTCTACAAGACCCTCCGTCTCCCTGTGGAGACGGTACTGGGGAGGGACGGCGTGGGACTTGCGGACTGCGCCATCGCCGAGAGCAAGTTTGAAAAGGGGGAGGACGTGGCCGGGCGGATGCTGGCCCTTCTCCCACAGCTGAACGAGGTCCGCAACCGCGGCACGCCGGACATGGAGTTCGCCGTCAGTGGACTGCTGGCCCGCAGCCAGCTGGCAAGCGGACAGCCCGCCGACGCGCGGCGCACCATCGAGGTGCTCCGTGAATGCTTTGCCGAGCGCGGTTTGACACGCTTTCTGCCCAATATGGACGCCATGCTCTGCCGTATTGACATGCACACCGGCGACCTTGACGCGGCGGACGCGTGGTATCGGGAAAAAGCCCCGCGGGAGCCGACGCACCTGAACGTCATGCGGCGCTACCAGTATCTCACCCAGGCCATGGTGGAGCTGGAGGACGGCAGGCCGGACACGGTGCAGCTGACGCTTGCCCCGCTGGAGCCGTACGTCCAAAACTGCGCCCGCATCATCGACGGCATTCACCTGAATGTCCTGACTGCTATCGCCCTGCACCGCAAGCGGGACGAGGGGTGGCGCGGACGATTGACGGCGGCGCTGGATGCGGCGGTGGAGTCCCGCTTCATCCGCACCGTCAGCGTATACGGCACGGCGGTGCTGCCGCTGCTGGAGGCACTGGACTGGGACGGCGACAAAGCATGGCGCAAGCGGCTGATGGCGGCGGTGCGGACGCAGGCGGCGTTCTACCCGCATTTCCTCGAACCCCGCCTTGCCCCCGGCGAGGAGTTGACGCCCACAGAGCTGCAAATTCTCCATCTGCTCTGTGCGGACAAGTCCAACGCCGAGATCGCGCAGATCATGGATGTGAAGCTGCCGACCGTGAAGACCCACGTCAGCCACATCCTCGACAAGCTGGATGTGAAGCGCCGGGCGGAGGCCAAGGCCGCCGCGAAAAAGCTGCATTTAGTCCCCGAGGACCTGTAAAAACAGCATCCGGCGGATGCCGGATTTCCACATAAAAGCAGACCGAATCTCAAAGGAGGAACAGCATGAAAAAGAGAGTATTGAGTATGTTCATGGCGCTGGCCCTGTGCCTGACGCTCCTGCCCACAGCGGCTTTTGCCGAGGGAGAGGACGTGAGCATATCGGGCGGTGTCATCGGCGGCGGTGAGACCGGTGGCGAGGGCGGTGGGATCTATGTAGCCCCCGGAAGCCCGACAGAAGGGGGCGGCGGCACATATATCCCCGGAGAGGACACGCGGACGGAGATCTGGTGCGTCAGCAAGCCCGATTCCATTGGCCGCAGCTATGACGGCACGACGGACGGCGGCACGATTCCAATCGACTTGACATTTACAGACGGCACAAATGAAATCAAACTCAAAGAAGGAACGGGCTTTACCGCCAAGAAGACGTTCGATTCCGCGGACGCGGGATGGCATACCGTCACTGTGGAAATCGAGCTGATCGGCGAAGCCGCGGTAAAGTACAAGCTCAAGGCGGGCGAAGAAACGTTTACGATCGGCGGCAACATCAACAAGGCCTATCCCCATCTGACCGTATCTCTTTCCCAGACGACCTGCACGGTGGGCGAAAAGCTTCTTCCGCTGCTGTCTGTCGAGGGTGCTCCGGAAGACGCCGCGGTGACATATTATTATCTGGCTTCCGCGTTAAAAAGCTGGGCGGGCTCTTCTGACGTAGAGGGCAGCGAAGCCATGCCCAAGATTGACGAGAACACTGCAATCAGCGAACCCGGCACATATTACGTCTATGCCAAGACCGGCGAAACCACGAACTACGAGGAGGAACGGTCAACAACCGTGGAACTCACAGTCAACGAGGCTGTCGTTGAGGCCGCTTCGGTAACAAAAGCGGACGGAACGGACGGCGGCACATACAAATCCCTCCCAGCGGCGCTGAATGCGGCACAGGACGGCGACACCGTCAAGCTGCTGGCCAACCATGTGACGGATGCAGACGCCCTCAATGCGCTCGGTGAAGATTTTACGTTCAAACAGTATGCTTCCATCGTACCCGTTGTCACCAAAACCTTGACGCTCGATCTGAACCACAAGACGGTCGACTACCTCGAGGTTGGATTCTCAGAGACTAACGAGGAAACGCAGAAAAAAGAAACTCTCGCGACAGGCAACCTGACTGTTACAGGCGAGGGCGCTTACGGCAGAATTTCAAATCTCATGTTCATGGCCGGCGCACTGGACATCCGGAGCGGCGAGATCGGCGGTTCAGAAGGCGCGGGACTTGTCTGCGACGTGAACAGCGGCACTGCGACCGTCAGCAACGGCATGGTGTATGGCCTCACCGTATTAGAGGGTGCAGCCGTCACCGTCAATGGCGGCTCCAATCACGCGGGTGAATGGGTTGTCGCTTCCGGCGCTACGCTGAACATTACGGACGGCACGTTTGGCGATGTGCAGTTCACGCGCAACGGAACCATCGCCATCAGCGGCGGCACGTTCAAAAGCATTAAGAGCTACATCGCAGAAGAGTTGCAGCCGCTCATGTCCCTGTTGGATACGCAGAAGGTGCACGCTTTCTACAAGGGCGACGACGTGCAGGACGGCAATGCAACGGAGCTGGCCGACGTAACCGTCAAGGAACACACCCACACCATGGTGAACAACAAGTGCGCCTGCGGCTTTTCCTGCACCCACACGAACACAGACGGCACAAGCGCCATCAACAAAGACGGCAAGTGCACGGCCTGCGGGACGCAGTTTGCGGCTGGCATCGGCGAAACCTATTATACCGATGTGCCGTCCGCGCTGAATGCGGCAGCTGACGGTCAGACCGTCAAGCTGCTGGCAAACGAGATGCTGCCTGACGGCATATATGTCAGCAAGACCCTCACGCTGGATCTGAACGGACACAGTCTGAGCGGATACAGCTTGAAGGTCGGCGGCCTTACGGCCACGAGCCAGATTCGCACCGGTAAGCTGACGGTCATTGACAGCAGCGGCGGCAACGGCGCAGTGGGCGTGACCGTGCGGGACGGCGGTACGCTGGTATTTGATCCGAAGAATGACCATACCACTTTGCTCCAACTGGAGGTTTGGGGCGGCACAGTCGAGCTGTACGGCGGAAAGATTTCGAGAAGCGGTCTGCGGCTAAATAATGGCATCACATTGGGCAATCTGCTTCCTGGGCAAGCGGGACTTGCTTACTATCGTGGCGACACGCAGCTTACGCTGAAGGAAGCCGCTTCCCAGACCTGCGACCTGGTGGTAAAGTTGTGCAGTCACGGCGGCAAGAACGGCTTTGCCGAAAACGCCACTGCCTGCCCCTACTGCAACGCGCCTGCGGTGGCTGAAACAGCCTTGAACAATGGCGAGGGCAACCGCCCGCAGCGGAGATTTGCTGATTTGCAAACGGCCCTTGACGCAGACAGAGACGGCGGCGCAGAACTCACGCTGCTGACCGACGTGACCGGCGATTATACCATCGACGGCACGCAGGACACGGGACTTAACCTGAACGGCCACTCCATCAAGGGCACAGTGACGGTCAAGGCGGCTGCGGGCAGCAACACCACCACCTTGAGCAACACACAAAACACCACCACAGCCAGCATTGACGCGGTCGTTGCCTACAGGGGAGCAAAACTCGCCGGGTCGAGATATCCCGCCGTGATCGGCACATTGACGTTGGCCGATACTACGAAGTGGAAGGATATCCTGCAGCAGCCCACCCGCCTTGGCTTCAGGGTCACGAATGGGGACGGTACTTACAAGTGGTACGCCCCGAATGATATCAACGGCTCGCAGTTGAACAATGTTATCATCAATAGCCTTCCCATCACCACCAAGACCCTGAATCTGAAGGTCGATGGCAAGAACCTGACCGGCAACCCGCCGAAGGTGGAGCGCGGCACGACCGTCCAGCTCTGCGCCAGCTGCAATGCGAAGGGTGCGGATGTATACATCTACACCGGGGAGATCGTTGGAAACAACATGCCCACATACAGCCAGAAGAAGGCTACCTATCAGAAAATCGGCACCAATTGGTACTACGTCGTAGACTTGCCTTGTAACACGATCGGAAAATACAGCGTTTATTTCACCGCCAGCAAGGACGGCTATACGGTGACGAGCACCCCCAAAAAGCTGACCGTCACCAAGCCGAATCTCAGCAATGCCGAGATCACGTTCCCCAGTGGCAATGAAGCGGCATTCAATTATTGGACCAAAACCGATGTGCCGAATTTTATCGTGACATACAAAGGCAAAGAGCTGGAAAAAGACGTGGACTTCACCATCACCAAGGGCGGCAGCACCTACGATGTAGGCCCCTGTACGCTGACCATCCAGGCAACAGACAGCGGCGATTATACCGGGAGTAAGTCTGCCCAATGGAGAGTCAGACCGCTCAAGGCAGCGGTCTCGGTGGGAGACATCATTAAGACATACGACGCAACGACAGATCTGCCTGCAAATGCGAAAATCACATTTAAGAGCGCGGACAGCTATTATACTGGTGCTCCGCTTCCGTTGGCTAAGGGTACAGATTATGAGGTGCTCAACGCCCACTATGATTCCGCCGATGCCAGCACAGAGGAAAAGACCATCTCCTTTACCGTACAGTTGAAGAATGAGGGCTATGTCTTTGAAGACGGCACGACTCGAAAGGACTTTGCGCTGAACGGCGCGGAGCTGAATGACAAGACCTTCAAGATCAATCCGGCCGCCATCGACCCGAGTGACATCCAGCTTTATCAGACCGTTTTCAACGATCTGGCAAAGACCTACAAGATCGATTTGAATCAATTTCTGGATACTATCCTTCCTGAGGGCGGCAAGTACGGCGATATCCAATATGGTAAGCCGAGCGTCTTCATGAACTCCGATTACTATCCCGTCGGCGGCGCAACCATCGGAAACGGCAATCTGAGCCTGTCCATCAACAAGGCCGCAAGCTCCAATCAAGGTGATGAAATTGGCACGGTGACCGTCCAGGTCGAAACCACGAACTATCAGCCGTTCACGCTGACCATCCATGTCAGTTTGCAGGACAAACTCGTTCCCGTTCTGGCTGAGGGCAATACTGTCAGCGCAAGCGAGATTACCTATGGTCAGACGCTGGCTGACAGTAAACTCGCGGTCAACGGCACGATGAAAGACCCCAACACCAGTGCAACCGTCGACGGCACATTTACATGGACAGACGGCACAATCAAGCCCGATGCAGGCAGCTATGATGCCGAATGGACATTCACCCCGGCGGAGGGCTACGAGAAATACGCGACTGCGACCGGAACTGTGACCGTCAAGGTCAAACCGGCGAAGCTGATCGTTTCCGTGAAAGCATCCAGCATGTATTACACCGGCGAGGAACAGATCGCATCGATCATCGCGTCTGGACAAAGCGTAGACAGCACTCCCGTGACGTTCACCTACAGCGACAAGGTAGACGGCAACTATACTTCGGGCGTACCGACATTCACCGACGCGGGTACATACACCGCTTACTACAAGGCGGAAGCCGCGAACCACGAACCAGCTACCGGTACGTTCACCGTGACCATCGACCCGCTGCCGATCAGCCTTCTCTCTGTTTCGTCAATCTCCAAGACCTACGACGGCAGTGCAGATGTCACGCTCACTGCGGACAAGCTGACGTTTTTCAGCAAAACGGCGAAGGCCACGAATATTAAACTTCCCGATACGGCGCTCACCTTCTCTGACGCCCAATTTACCAGTAAGCAGGAGGACGGGAGCTATCTGCCCTCGCCGGAGGTCGGAAACGGAAAGGCGCTTTCCTTCACCATGACGCTCACAAGCAATAACTATGTGTTTGAAGGTAAGTCGGAAGGTACCACAAAGGTCAGCGACGTTTTCGCGACCGATGATGTGAACCGGTTCACCATCACCAAGGCCGCTGCGCCCACAGTGCAGCCCGTAGAGCTGACCGTTATCAACGGGCTGGCAAAGACTTACTTGGTCAATCTTCCCGCGCTGCCGACGCTGGGCGATAATTGTAAGTACGGCTCCATCAAATATGAGGCCTGCAACTTCGATCTGATTGGAGAGGGCGGCTACGCAAATTCGACGGCAATGATCACATCAAACGATGAGTTCCAGTTGACTGTCCCGGCTGTCGAATCTCAGGCCGAAGGTTCCGTCGGAACCGTAGGCGTCAAGATCACCACGGACAACTATCAGGACATGCTCCTGATAGTTGAAGTCATCGCGAAGAACAAGATCGTTCCCGTGCTGGACGGCGAGATCACCGCAACGCCGATTACCTACGGTGACACACTGAGCAAGAGCGAAATTTCGGGCAAGATGAAAGACCCCAATACCGGCGCAAAGGTCGAGGGCACTTTCTCGTGGCAGCAACCGGACAATACGATTCTGGACGCGAGTACGCTTGGTCATAGTGTCGAATGGACGTTCACTCCGGCTGCGGGCTACGAGGAATACGCGACTGCGACCGGAACTGTGACCGTCAAGGTGAACAAGGCTGACCCCACCTTCAACGCTCCCACGGCGCAGGAAAATCTGACCTATACCGGACAGGAGCAGGCGCTGATTACTGCGGGCAGCGTGACGGACTATGGCCCCACCATGCAGTACAGCCTGACCGAGAACGGCACATACAGCCAGAACATCCCTACCGGCACCGATGCCGGAACATATAACGTGTGGTATCGGGTGTTTGGCGATGCAAACCACAACGATACCAAACCCGCCAGCGTGGCGGTCCGCATTGGGCAGAAGCCGCTGACGATCACCGGGGTAACGGCTGCGTCCAAGCATTATGATGGCACGAAAAACGCGGACATCACCCGCGTGACCTTCGACAACGTGACCTTGAAGCGAGACACAGACTACACCGTCACCGCCAGCTTTGACGATGCCAGTGTGGGCAGCGGCAAGAACGTCACTGCCACAGTGACCTTGATGGGGCAGGCCGCGAATAATTACGCCCTGGAGCAGAGCAGCTTCTTCGCGACTGGCAGCATCACCAAGGCCGCCGCACCCACAAATATCCAGT
>UMAP01062246.1_pt1 | contig 11672 bp, 8 predicted proteins | sample 1963731 | NCBI WGS metagenome assembly UMAP01 (sample SAMEA4835918, study PRJEB28245) | human gut metagenome | biome: gut microbiome; material: fecal sample | place: Denmark | collected 2008 | reverse complement strand
CTCAACATCGACTACAACTGGGGCGAACTCAATGTTTTTTCCAGAACAAGCTACGATGTTGAAGACTGCATCCAGCCTCTCATGGCGATGAGCAAGTGCGCCGCTCCTGAGATCGAGCCAGACGATATTGACGTATCTGACACCGTGACTTTTACATGGGGAATCACATGATCGAATAAATATTTTGTACCACGACCCCCTATTTTGAATAAAAAAAGTCCGTTGTAAAGTGAAGGGGTATTTTACGGGGAGTCTCTGCGAGGGAATACGATTTTAGAGAATAGCAAGCACAGCCGGTGTATATACACACGGCGATTTCCGATTAAGGAAACCCTCCCCTTAATCGCAGAAATGCTTGTTGGGAAGTCTCCCAAACCCTCTTCCTTTACGAAAGGACGGAACGCCGATGGCAAACAGAACGCGACCAAATCAGATACTCTTCTTCGTCTCCGACGATGAGAAAAGAATCATCAAGGCAAAGATGGCGCAGCTCGGAACAAAGAACATGGGAGCATATCTCCGGAAGATGGCGATTGACGGCTATATCATCAAGGTGGATTACACGCAGCAGAAGAAACTCGCCGCCGCTGTCAGCCGTGTTGCCTCGAATATCAATCAGATTTGCCGCCGCATAAACTCCACTGGACACTTCTATGCGGACGATATTGCAGAGCTGAAAGAAAGGCAGGGTGAGATATGGCAGTTACTAAAATCAAGCCAATCCGAGGAACTGTAAACAAGGCTCTTGCCTATATTCTCGACCCGCAGAAGACCGACGATGCCTTCTATGTTTCCTCCTATGGGTGCGCTGCAAGCGACGCGGCAGCAAAAGAATTTGAATGGACAAGAAACCTTGCAGTGCAGCAAGGAATGCAGATGCCGAAGGTACTTGCCCGTCATTTGATTCAGTCCTTTGACATCGGTGAAGTGACACCGGAAGAAGCGCACGAAGTCGGGAAACAGCTTGCGGACGAATGGCTCAAGGGCAAGTACGAGTATGTGATTGCAACCCACATTGACAAGGGGCATTGCCATAATCACATCATCTTCAATGCTGTGAATTATGTGGACTTCCATGCCTACCGGAGCAACAAGAGAACCTATCGGGAGCTGCGTCAACTCAGCGATGAAATATGCAAAGAACATGGGCTATCTGTGATCCCTCCGTCGCAGAACAAGGGCATGGACTACAAGGAATACACCGAAGCCAAACGCGGCACGAGCTGGAAACAAAAGCTCAAGCAGACCATCGACCGGCTTGTCATCACTGCGAAGGACTACGATGACTTTCTGCGGCTCATGCAGGAAGCCGGTTATGAAATTAAGACCGGCAAATACATCTCCTTTCGCGCTGAAGGTCAGGAGCGGTTTACCCGTTCTAAGACCATCGGAGAGAACTACACCGAGGAACACATCAAGGAACGGATTGCCGGACGGACACCCCGAAGAAGCCAGAGGCAGACCATGCAGAAGGGCATCTCTCTCATCGGAGATATTCAGGAGCGGATCAAGCTCATCGACAGCAAGGGCTATGAGCATAAAGCCAAGCTCACGATCCTCAAGGAAGCGGCGCGGACACTCAACTATCTTACGGAAAACAATCTGCTCCAATACGCCGATCTTGAGAAGAAGGTTGAGGACGTTCACAGCTCCTATGACCGCACCGGCAAGGAGCTGAAAGACGTTGAGGCACGTCTGCGGGAAGTCCAGCCGCTTATCAAAAACATCTCCAACTACCAGCGGCTCAAGCCTGTATATGACGCCTTCCAGAAGGCGAAAGACAAGCCGAGTTTCAAGGCAAAGCACGAAGCAGAGCTTGTGATCTTTGAGGCGGCGCGGAGTACACTGCTTGCCATGCAAGGCGAAGAAAAGCTGCCGAGCTTGAAGACGCTCCAAGCGGAACAGCAGAGACTTCTTGAAGAGCAGCAGCGGCTTTATGACGAACGTGCGAGGCTCAAAAAGGAAGCACGGATGATCGACACTTTGAAGGCAAACGTGGACGATTTCCTCAAGCCAAGCGCAGAGCGCGACCAAGAGTATCAACGCAATTCTCAGCGCGAATAAAGAGAAAAGGAAAGGCAGTTTTCATGAGTAACTGCCTTTCCCTTTTTTGAAAATCAAAACCATCAAGAACTTGCATCTTTTTTGTGAACTTGTGCATGAGATAATTGCATTCAAAGAGGTTTTCGTGTATAATAGAATGGAAGTCATGATTAGCGGATGAGTAAAGGGGTGCGTATCATGGGAATCAGCTACAAAAAACTTTGGATGCTCCTGATAGAACGAGACATAAAGAAGTCCACCTTCCGGCAAGAGCTTAACCTTGCATCCGGAACATGGACGAAACTGAATAAGGGGGAAGAAGTGTCCCTCTCTATTTTGCTGCGCATCTGCGGCTATTTGAATTGTGACATTGGAGATATTTGTGAGGCTGTGCGGACGGACAACTGATAGGTCCTTTTTCCGTGCGGCTTTTTTATATACCTGTGGAGAAGGATTAAAGGTTTGTGCGTAGCAGGACTGTTACAGAAGAAGGAGGATAACAGATGGATATTGGCGTAACGATAAGCAAAGTCAGAAAAGAATACAAGGAATACTTACGGGAAACTCACCCTGACTGGGCTGATACGACTATCAGCACCCATGTTTCCGATGCGTTCTATCTGTATCAAAACACTATTGCACTATCCTTCTGGAAGTGTTTTGAAAGTGATGCCGCTATGGAGAAGGCAAAGGGCGAAATCCTCGACTACCTAAAACAAGAAGTGATGTCTGATCGAGCAGACGAACGCACTGCACAGTATTATAGAGATTTGAAACGTCTGAAAGAATTTATTGATTCTAAGGGTGGCGTCAAGACGTATATCGGCTATGAATATGACTGCGAAGTCATTGTCTACAAATATGCCAAGATGGTTTATGATGGCACGATGGAGATGGACGCTGCTGTAAAAGCCATGTGTCAGGATGTTCCGTGCTTTGGAGAAACCTCGCACAAGCTGACGATTATGCTCTTTGCGTCCATGATGAAGGGCGTAAAATACACTCGCAGGTCCAACACTGAAACTACAGTTTACTTCATCGTCCACATCGGAAAAGACTACGGACAGGAGCAGATGGTCAATGCTCTAAAAGCCACTCAGGAAAACATTAAATATTACTACGAGCAAACCGGCAACAAGTCTAACAGTATTCGTAGAGGATGCAAAAAGATCGTCGAAGAGAACAACATTGATATATCCTTCGACGATGAAATCTTTGATGGAATTATTCCGAAGGAGAACACAGATACAGCTCTTTCATCCGACGCTACTGCAACACACTATTGGCTGTACGCAGCGGGTGATGGTTCCGCAAATTGGGAGAATGATTATGCCGAAGGGATTATGGCTATCGGCTGGTCTGACCTTGGTGATCTAATGGAATATAGCTCCAAAGAAGAAATGCGGGCAAAGATGAAAGAGGTCTACGGGGATACTGGCTCATATAAGAATCAGGTTCTTGCTACATGGCAATTTGCAAACGAGCTGAAACCCGGTGATGTTGTCTTTGTTAAAAAAGGCAGAAAGCAGATCCTCGGTCGCGGGTTGGTCGAAGGCGAATACGTTTTTGACCCTGAACGCGGTCAATATGCCAATACCCGAAAGGTTCGCTGGACAGATAAGGGCGAGTGGGAATTATCAGATCAGGGTGCAATCAAAACGTTGACGGATATTACGTCCTACACAGATTACGTCAAGAAGCTGCAAAACATGATTGACGGAGATAAGCACGAAGATACCTTCGACGATGCCGCTGATGAGGAAATCACTTTCGAGCCATACACCGCTGATGATTTTCTGACTGATGTGTATATGGACGAAGATCGGTATAAGGTTCTCAAGTCGCTGCTTCTAACCAAAAAGAATGTAATTCTGCAAGGCGCACCGGGCGTGGGAAAAACCTTCGCAGCAAAAAGACTGGCATTTTCTATCATGGGAGAAAAGGACACCAACCGTGTGAAAATGGTTCAGTTTCATCAGAGTTATAGCTATGAAGATTTCATCATGGGTTTCCGCCCGACGGAGACAGGATTTGAACTGCGAAAGGGCGTATTCTACGAGTTTTGCAGGCAAGCTGCTGAGGATGATCGTCCATACTTTTTCATTATCGACGAGATCAACAGAGGCAATCTCAGCAAGATTTTTGGCGAACTCTTCATGTTGATTGAGAGTGATAAACGCGGTGTCGAATTGCAGCTTCTATATGCAGATGAGCAGTTCTCCATTCCAAGTAACGTCTATATCATTGGCATGATGAACACTGCTGACCGTAGCCTCGCCATGCTGGACTACGCACTTAGACGTCGTTTTGCTTTCTTTGAGCTTGCTCCGGCATTTTCGTCTGCTGGATTCAGAGCATACAGAACGAAAGTCAATAACCCGAAGTTTGACCGGCTCATTGCAACAGTTGAGCAGCTTAACGACGTAATTGCAAACGATGACTCGCTCGGTGAGGGGTTTTGTATCGGACATAGCTATTTCTGTACAAACGCAACCATCAACGATGAATGGATGCGGTCTGTTGTCGAATATGAACTGATACCTCTTTTGAAAGAATACTGGTTTGACGAGGCAGTTAAAGTGAAGGATTGGAGCCGCACATTACGCGAGGTAGTCAAATGATCCGTGTCCAGAACGTTTATTATATGCTGGCTTATGCGTTCCAAGTGCTGCATGAGCAAGGGTATAAAAATGTCGCCACCGAAGAGTTTGATAATGTGGCTGAACTTCTGTCTGCTATTCTCTGCCGTGGAGTATCTGTCCAGATAAAGAGAGGCTTAATCAGACAATACATTTCGAGAGAGGAAGCACTTGCGTCTCCCCGTGGGAAACTTGAAATTGGTGAATCCATAAAGACACAGGTTATTCGCAAGAAACAGCTCGTTTGCAATTATGATGAGTTTTCGGTTGATGCCTACCCCAACCGAATCATCAAAACAACAATGGATTTGCTGCTTCGTGGAAGTATTTCAAAAGCCAGAAAAAAGGAGATCAGGAAGTTGATGATTTTCTTTGATGGCATCAGCATATTGGACATCCATAGTATCAACTGGGACATTCAATATGATCGCAATAATCAAACATATCGGATGTTGATAGCCGTTTGCCGATTTGTGATAAAAGGGCTTTTGCAAACGACAGCCGATGGCTCAACAAAGATTATGGATTATGCAGATGATCAAACAATGGCGAAGCTATACGAGAAGTTTATTCTCGGATACTATCAGCGTGAGCATCCAGAGTTAAAAGCATACTCTCCACAAATTGCGTGGCAAGTCACAGATGGCTACAGAACGCTCTTGCCGACGATGCAGTCCGACATTGTGATTACGAATAAGGCAGCAAAGAAAACGCTCATCATCGACGCCAAATACTACACGCACAATATGCAAATGAAAGCACCGTACATGACGCAGACGCTTCATTCCGGAAATCTGTATCAGATTTTCACCTATGTGAAGAACTGGTCTGCCGCGCCGGATGAGGTCGTTTCCGGTATGCTTTTATATGCGGGAACAGACGATGCGATTCAGCCAAACAATGATTATCAAATGAGCGGGAATCAGATCAGTGTGAAGACATTGGACATGGACTGCGACTTTTCTAAAATTGCAGCGCAGCTCGACAGCATTGCTGATCGGATAAAGTAGAGCGTAGGCACTGGACAGCCGTTCTTCTAATCTCACCGCTTCTTAAACAAGCAGATACGCTCTCCGTGGAAAGGAGCAATCATGAGTATACTTGAAAATCCCATACCGAATGAGGTGTTGGATAATGCAACAAGCCCTCTCACCGATGACAGGGCAGCGTACAAAGACAGCACCTACGAGATCGTTTCAAAGGTGGCTTACCTGATTGGTGTGCCAAAACGCATCTTTGACAACGAACATGAAGCCCCAAAAGTTGAAGTATACAATCGGTTGGACAGTGATAAAACAGCTCGGATTATAAGACATCTTTGCATTGTACGAACTGCGATTGAGCGCAATTTCAAGCGCATCAATGAACGCATGAGATTCCAGTATGAGACCATTCTGAGTATGCCGGAATATGTTCCGCAGGAAAGCATAAACCAGCTAAGTCTTGACGGAGTGAACTTCATCAAAAACACCAGCAAAAAACTGTGCCAACACGTTGTCGAGATTAACAGGTTGATTTGCGATAGAATCAACAACTGCAAGAAGCTCTTTCCACTCTGGATAAATTGGGATTACATTAAAGCACTTTTCGTCATGCCTGATGGTTTGAAGGAAGATGGTACAAGAGTGGCTGCCGACATTTATTACTCTCATTTGCTTTTTTATCCCTATCAGATGTACATAAACTGGCAGCCGGAGGAAGTCGGCAACATTCTTTACAATGATAAGAAGTTCGTTACCTTGCTGTACAGTTGGAACAACGACTATTTCACCGAATATAGCAAAGTCTCAGATGCGGGGAGTTATATCAAAGGAAGTATTTATGAGTTTATTGAGAGCAGCGAAAAGACTGTTATCGTTGTCGATTGTGAAAACTCTGATCCCTACAAGCTGTGTGCTACCTTAAAAAACCTCGATCACGAGTATACACAAAAAATTGCGTCGATCATTCTCTTTGATGATGTGCATACCGCCTCCGCATGGAGGATATTAGACAGCTTCACCGCAATTCATGTTGAACACATGATGATTGAACGGGTGAAGCAAAGCAAGTCACTCGTTGATGTCATGCTTATTGCCCGAACTTGTCAGGAACACTACAAGAATAACGTCGATTCCTTTATTCTTGTTTCCAGCGACTCCGACTACTGGGGGTTAATCTCGTCTCTGCCGGAAGCACGTTTTTTAGTTATGATTGAACGAGAGAACTGCGGACCGGACTTGAAGAATGCACTTCTGAATGCAGGGATATTTTATTGCTATATTGATGACTTCTACTCTGGGAATGCCGAGGACATCAAGCTCGGCGCACTTTTCAAAGAAATGGAGCGTTATATTGACCAAACCGTCAGGCTCAATATCAACGAGATGTTCAGTGCCGCTTTGAAGGCAACACGCATTGAGATGAGTTCGTCTGAGAAAAAACAGTTCATCGCAAAGTACCTAAAAACAATGCAAATGGAAATTACAGATGATGGTGACGTGGTTTTGCAGTTGAAACGAAAATAAGTCCGGTATTTGGGACACTTGCTATGATAAATATAGAAATGAGGACAGGCTGGCAACCAACAAATGATCCTCAAGTATTGGAGATGAAGATATGGCATACCAAAGCGAAGCGGCTCTTGAACAGCAGTTTATTGAGCAACTGACCAAGCAGGAGTATTCCACAGTCGCAATTCCTGATTATGACGCGCTGGTGGAGAACTTCAAAGTTCAGTTTGAAGCCTTCAATGCGCCAAAGCTGGATACGCCTATCACCGATAAAGAGTGGGAGCGTATCTTCAACCTCATGCTCGGAAAGTCTGTTTTCCAGAGTGCAAAAATCTTGAGGGATAAGTTTGTCCTTGAGCGTGAAGATGGTACAAAGGTATATCTGTCCTTCTTTGATCAGGACCACACGAAGAACATTTTCCAAGTCACTCATCAAACAACCGTGGTTGGAAAATACGTCAATCGTTACGACGTTACGATTCTCGTAAACGGCTTGCCCCTGATCCAAGTAGAATTAAAGCGCCGTGGCATTGACATCCGCGAGGCAGTCAATCAGGTCATGCGTTATAAGAAACACTCCTACAACGGGCTGTATCATTTCATTCAGCTCTTCATTGTCTCCAATGGTGTTGACACAAAGTATTTCGCCAATTCCGACAGAGACTTGATGTATAGTCTTGCTTTCTTCTGGACTGATTTCAATAACGTCCGCATCACCAATTTGAAGGACTTTTCGATTTCTTTCCTTGCAAGGGATCACATCATTAAAATGCTGACACGCTACACCATCCTAAATGATACCGATAAGATTTTGATGGTCATGCGTCCCTATCAGGTTTATGCCGTAGAAGCGCTGATCCGTCAAGCAACGCTTACAAACCGGAATGCGTATATCTGGCACACAACCGGCGCGGGCAAGACGCTTACATCCTTTAAGACTGCGCAAATCCTCGCAGCAAATCCGAACATCAAGAAAGTCATTTTCCTTGTTGACCGAAAAGACTTGGATTCTCAGACAACCGAAGAGTTTAACAAGTTTGAGGCTGGCTCCGTTGATGTGACAGATCGCACCGATGTCCTTGTCCGCCAGATGAAGGACAAGAACAGGCAGCTTATCGTCACCACGATGCAGAAGATGGCAAACGCTGTAAAGCGCCCTCAGTACGAGAAAGTAATGGACGCATACAAAGACGAGAAGGTTGTCTTTATCATCGACGAGTGCCACCGCAGCCAGTTTGGGGATATGCACAAGGACATTGTGCGGCATTTCAGACAGGCACAGTTTTTCGGCTTCACGGGGACACCTCGGTTTGAAGTCAACGGTAAAACTGAGGGTAAAATCACGCAAACAACAGAAATGCTCTTTGGTGAGTGTCTTCACAATTACCTGATTAAAGACGCCATCTTCGATAATAATGTTCTGGGCTTCCACATCGAATACATAAAAACGATGGAGGGTGATTTCGACTGGGATGACCCGACACTCGCGGACGCGATTGATATAGGCGAACTCTATATGTCCGATGAGCGAATGTCTCTGATCGCCAATCACATCATCCAGAACCACAAGGCGAAAACCCGAAATGGACAGTATACGGCTATTTTTGCCGTGTCCTCTATTGATGCCCTTGTTAAGTATTACGACATTTTCAAGAAGATCAAGCATGACCTGAATATCAGCGGCATCTTCTCCTACGGGCAGAATGAGGATGCCGAGGGCAAGGACGAGCATAGCCGTGATTCGTTGGAGCGTATCATCAAGGACTATAACGAGATGTACGGAACCAATTTCTCCACGGATACGTTCTCAGCTTATCACAAGGACATCTCTGACCGAGTAAAGGGAAAGAAAACAAAGTCGCTTGATATTCTCATCGTTGTGAATATGTTCCTGACCGGATTTGACAGCAAGCAGCTCTCTGTCCTTTATGTGGACAAGGACTTGAAGTATCATGATCTGCTGCAAGCCTATTCCCGCACAAACCGCGTTGAGAAGGAAACAAAGCCCTTTGGCATTATCATTTGCTACCGCAACCTCAAAAAACGCACCGATGACGCGCTGACACTCTTCTCTAAGAGTCAAGATACCTCCGGCATTGTTGTTCCGGGGTATCAATACTTCGTGGAGAAGTTCAACGAAATGGTGATGAAGCTCAAGGAAATTGCTCTGTTTCCGGAGTCCGTTGACACAATGCAGAACGAGGACGATCAGAAGAAGTTTGTCGTGACCTTCCGTGAGCTGACAAAGTACCTCCAATCGTTGCAGACCTTTATTGAGTTCAGTTTCGATCAGGATGCTCTTATCATGTCCGAGCAAGAATATCAGGACTATAAGAGCAAATACCTCATGCTCTACTCAAGGCAAAAAACAGACCGCGAGGTTGTCTCCGTCCTGAATGACGTTGACTTCTGCATAGAATTGATGGAGAGTGACAGGATCAATGTCGCATACATCATGAACCTGATCCGTAACATCCACTTCGATGATCCCAAACAAAAGGATTACGATATTAAACACATTAAGGACGAGTTGGGGAGAACTGATAATCCGCAGTTGCTCCGGAAAGTCGAAATCCTGCAAGCATTCTTGGATCGTGTTGTTGTCGGCTTGGAAAGTGCGGATGAAATTGATGCAGCCTATAACGACTTTGAAAATGAAGCAAAGCGCGAAGAGATCGTTGCCTTTGCGAAGACCGAGGATATTGACGCATCCATGCTGACAGATATTATTTCGGAATATGAGTTTTCCGGCACAATGGATGCAGGAAATATCCGAGATCGGATTGAGAAGCCCTTGCCGCTTTTGAAGAAACGCTCCCTTGTAAATCGGATCGTTGATTTCATCCGACAGCACACAGAGAAATACCAATAAGGAGAGAGATAAATGGATAATTCGATTCAGGCTCATCAGAAGGAGCTTTGCAATAAGCTATGGGCAATGGCAAATGCCTTGCGCGGAAACATGGAGGCGTATGAGTTCAAGAACTACATCTTGGGCATGATCTTCTACTACTACCTTTCTGACCGGACAGAGAAGTATATGGCGAATCTTCTCAAGGATGACGGTATCGGTTATGAAGAGGCGTGGGCAGACGAAGAGTACAAGACCGCTGTTGTCGAAGAGGCGCTGCGCGATCTCGGCTATGTCATCGAGCCGCAGTATTTGTTCCGCAAGATGGTCAAGATGGTGGAAAACCGCTCCTTTGATATTGAGTTTTTGCAGAGCGCAATCAACGCGCTGATGGAGTCCACAATCGGAAACGATTCTCAGGAAGACTTTGATGGGCTGTTTTCTGATATGCAGCTCGATTCCTCAAAGCTCGGTCATACTGTCAAAGACAGAAGTGCTGTTATGGCAAAGATCATCGCTTCGCTGGACGAAATCAACTTCGGTGTGGATGATACCAAAATTGACGTACTGGGTAACGCCTATGAATATCTGATCGGTCAGTTTGCTGCAACTGCTGGCAAGAAAGCCGGTGAGTTCTATACGCCCTCCGGTCCTGCCGAATTGCTTTGCCGTCTGGCTTGCCTCGGCCTCACGGATGTCAAGGATGCAGCCGACCCCACCTGTGGCTCTGGTTCACTGCTGCTGCGCCTCAAGAACTATGCCAACGTGAGAAACTACTATGGGCAGGAATTGACCTCCACGACTTATAACCTCGCCAGAATGAACATGATTCTGCGCGGAATCCCGTATCGCAACTTTAACATCTACAACGGTGATACCTTGGAGCATGACTACTTCGGAGACATGAAGTTCCGTGTTCAGGTTGCCAATCCACCTTATTCTGCAAACTGGTCTGCCGATATGCACTTCATGGAGGATGAGAGATTCAATGAGTATGGAAAACTCGCTCCAAAGAGCAAGGCTGACTTTGCTTTTGTTCAGCACATGGTTTACCACATGGACGAGGACGGACGAGCTGTCGTTCTTCTTCCGCATGGTGTCCTGTTCCGTGGTGCTGCGGAGGAAGTAATTCGCAAGCACCTTATTCAGAAATTAAATGTTCTGGACGCGGTGATCGGTTTGCCTGCAAATCTGTTCTTTGGCACGGGCATCCCTGTCTGCGTTCTTGTTCTCAAGAGAGAGCGCAACGGTAACTCTGACAACATTCTTTTCATCGACGCTTCCAGCGACTTTGAAGCCGGAAAGAACCAGAACATCCTTCGGGAGTGCGACATTGACAAGATTGTTGAGACCTACGAGCGCCGTCAGGATGTCGATAAATACGCTCATGTTGCGACCATGCAGGAGATTGAAGAGAACGGCTTTAACCTGAATATCCCTCGCTATGTTGACACCTTTGAGCCGGAACCTGAGATTGACCTGAATGAAGTTGCCGCTGAGATCCGCAAGCTGCAATCTGAAATAAAGGATATTGATGCGGAACTGAAACCGTTTTTTGATGAGCTGGGGCTGGATTTCCCCTTTGACGTGGAGGGCAAATAATTATGGCAAATGTATCCTCAAGTAACGGTCTTGAGAAGCGTCCGA
>UMAP01049745.1_pt1 | contig 11964 bp, 9 predicted proteins | sample 1963731 | NCBI WGS metagenome assembly UMAP01 (sample SAMEA4835918, study PRJEB28245) | human gut metagenome | biome: gut microbiome; material: fecal sample | place: Denmark | collected 2008 | reverse complement strand
GAAAGCCATCTGAAACCAAAGCCTATGATAGAAATCGGGGAGAAACCGATTCTCTGGCATATTATGAAGATGTATTCCACTTATGGATTTAATGAGTTTGTAATCTGCTGCGGATATAAGCAGCATGTCATTAAAGAATGGTTTGCAGACTATTATCTTCACAACAGCAACATCACCTTTGACTTCACACAGGAAAATAAGATGATCGTGCACAATAATGTGCTGGAGCCCTGGAAGGTGACTATTGTTGATACAGGATTGAACACGATGACCGGCGGTCGTATCAAACGTGTCCGTGAATATCTCGAAGAAGACACATTCATGATGACCTACGGTGATGGTGTGGCTGATATCAACATTAAAGAACTTCTGGAATATCACAGATCACACGGAAAAATGGCGACGCTCACGGCGGCACAGCCGGGTGGACGTTTCGGTATCCTTGATATTGAAAAAGACGGAACCATTACAAACTTCAGAGAAAAGAAAAAAGAAGACGGTGGCTGGATCAATGCCGGATTTATGGTGCTGGAGCCGGGAATCATCGATCTGATCGATGGCGATGAGACTGTCTTTGAAAAAGGACCTCTTGTAGAAGCGGCACGAATGGGAGAGCTGAATGCATACAAGCATAAAGGTTTCTGGCAGTGCATGGATACGCTTCGCGAGAAAAATATGCTGGAAGAACTCTGGCAGAGTGGCGAAGCCCCATGGAAGATCTGGAAATAATATTTGGCTGGAGGAAGACTTTTGAGCGGAAAGGCAACGAGCTGCGATTACTGTGCGAATTATGTGTACGATGAGGACAGTGAGAGCTATTATTGTGATGTAAACCTGGACGAAGATGAATACTATCGTTTCGTCAGCACAGAATATAAGGAATGTCCGTATTACCGAAATGGAGATGAGTACCGGGTAGTGCGCCATCAGATGTAAGGGAAACGGAGAAAACAAATGATTACAGTAGAGCTGGATAATTTCAGCCTGAAGGAAATCTGTCAGTCCGGGCAGTGCTTTCGGATGTATGAGACAGAAGAAAATACTTATGAACTGATCGCAGGAGACAAGTACCTGAAAATGGCACAGGAAGGCAGTATCGTAAATTTTTACTGCAGTGACATGGAGTTTATCTGCTACTGGGTGCCATACTTTGACATCGATGCGGATTACAGCAGCTATATAGCAAAGATAAACCCAAGAGATACTTATCTGATGGCAGCAGCAGAGTGTGGAAACGGCATCCGTATTCTTCAGCAGGATCTGTGGGAAATGATCATTACATTTCTGATCTCACAGCAGAACAATATCTCCCGGATCAGGGGGTGTGTAGAGCGGCTGTGCGAAGCATATGGAGAGAAAAAAAACTCCGGCGAAAAGGAATATTACGCATTTCCGACTCCAGAGCAGCTTGCGGGCGCATCTGAAGAAGAGCTGCGTAAACTGGGAATGGGGTACCGGGCACGTTATATTGCTGAGACGACTCGTAGTATTCTGGACGGAGAGATTTCGCTGGAGCGAATCTACCGATTCCGTTATTATCGCCGTGCGAAGCAGGAACTTATGAAACTGAGCGGCGTGGGGGAAAAGGTAGCAGACTGCATTTGTCTTTTTGCACTGCATCATATGGATGCATTTCCGGTTGATACCCATATCCGTCAGGTACTTGACGAGCATTACAGGAGAGGTTTCCCGAACCGTCGGTATCATGGCATGAGAGGTATCATGCAGCAGTATATTTTTTATTACGAACTGAATACAAACTGAAAAATAATAAGATACAGAGATCTGTTTCATTCCCTGTCAGAAGGGAACGACAGGTCTCTTTTTTGCGCACAATCTGTATATGAAAACAGCAGAAAAATATATGAAGAAAAAGTTAAATAAAAGCAACAGGTGTATTTTGTACTGTTTTTATATGATAAATATTATCAATAACAAAATTATTGAGAAAAAAAGTCAGTTTTAAGTTAGAAAAACCTAACGATAATATAGACACGAACTTTGATTTATGATATAAAAATATAGGTTAGAAGAAACTAACGGAAAAGAAAGAGGAGGAAGAACATGGCTAACAATAATTTGTTAAAGAAAATTGCACCGGTTGTCCTCAGTGCGACAGTAGCGATGACTGGTATGCCGTCTGCAGCTTTTGCAGCAGAATTCTCTGATGAAGAAGTAGTTCTGGACGAAAGAGCAGAAGACGAAGCAACGGATGTGGAGATAGAGGACACAGAAGTTGATGCGGCAGAAGATGAGGCAGATATTACAATCGAGGATGCCGAAGAAAATACAGAGGACACAGAAGCTGATACGACAGAAGAAACTTCCGGGGCAGAAGATGTTTTTGGCGCAGAGGGTGAGGCAGATGCTTTTGCGGCAGATGGTGAAGAAACTCCTGCTGAAAGTGAATTTGTATATGGTACAGCAAACATTCCGTATGCCGATTTCTTTTATGGTGAAATGAATGATGTACAGCAGAATACAGAAATGCAGCTGGATGCAGCAGATCCTGTGACAGAAGCAGGTTATCGCGAGGAAGGTATGTATGATGCAGTTACAAGCTGCACAAACAATAAATCTAAAAAATATGAGACTTCCTACTATACAGAAAACACAGAAAACGGAAGTGTGACTCTTGAGGGTATCAGGGATGTAAATATTGCAGTTCCGAAAAGTCTTTATAATGATGCGCTGAAAGCAGTTGAAGAGGGCAAGAGTTGCTCCAACCAGCTCCTTACTATTATCGGAAATCTTCAGAATGTAAGTGAAACTGCTCCGGAATCCGGCGAATATAAAGTCCTGAACGGTAACGGAACACTTACTGCAATGAAGACAGAGACAAAAGAACTTAAGATCAATTCTTCCATTTCAACATCATCTGCATGGGGAAATTATGAGGTCATCGTAGAGTTCGGAGATGAAAATCCAGATCAGCCAACAACTGCAAACATGATGGGTGCTATTTTTGAAACATCCGATGGTGAAAAATATGCAATGGAGCATTCACAGAACCTGTGGCTTAAAACCGGCAAAATTGCTTTTGCAGTAAAAGACGGTTTTGTGGAACCACATGGTAACACAATTGATGCAAAACGCAGCCAGGGACTGGAAGGAAAGACAATTAAAAAAATCACTTATCTTGTAAAAGATGGTGCGGATATTGTTATTCCGACAAATCTTCTCTGCAAATACAAACTTGCAGACGGTCAGGGAATCACCGGACCGGAAGAGAAGATTGTATATACAAACAATACATTTACACCGACCAAAGTACAGCTGACTTATAATGTGCCGGAAGGTAGCAGTTACAAACTGACATCTGTACAATATGGTGGAAAAGCTCTTAAAGAAGGCAGTTACAATGATTATACATATGATGACACAACAAAAGTCTTATCTGTTTACGGAGGAGCTTTTGCAAACACAGGAGTAGGAAGCTATACACTGACTTTTGCAGATCAGTCAGAAGCACCGTATGAAGATATTACAGTTCCGATTGTGTTAAGTGCTGACGAAACAAAAGTTCAGTTCGCCATTCAGGACAATAAGCTGGTAAAAATTGATCCGAATGGAGATGCTGCTACATATGAAGTGAAAGATTATATCAAAAACATCACTTCCATCAAAATTGACGGACAGGCACTGGGTGGAAGAAAAGCAAACATCAGTGAAATTGCCAAAACAGTTTTTAATGAGAATACAGGTGCAGTTAACTTTGATGCAAAGGTTAATAATACGGCAGTATTTGCAAAAGGTGATGGCGGCAGCTACAATGTAGAAATCACAGCAGCCGGATTTAATGATGTTACAGGTACCGTTACACAGGATTCCGGTGAATACAAATACGTATACGCAGGACTTACATGGGATCAGTACTGGGCATCTGAGGGTGTATACGAAGCAACAAATACTTCAGCTTCTGAGGACAAAGACAGACGTGGCGAAAGTGATATGGGCGGTTTTGATGCTGTCACAAGAGCAACTGCAAACCATGGTCTCCACAGAGGAAGTTTCCAGACAATGGCAACTGTTTACGATGTGAATGGAAAATCTTACGAACTTGCCGGATGGAAAGACAAAACAACAATGATTCTTACAGACGGAAACACTGTTTCCTGCAGTAAAGGAAAAATAAACGGTGCAGATGTCGCTGAGTATACAGTAACCGGTCTGAAATATATTCCGGTTAAAGTAAAAACAGCAGATTATGATGCATTCAAGAAGGCATTTAAAGTAGTAGAAAACGGCGAAAAACTGTTTGGCGGTTATGCTGAAAACAATCTTAGTGCTTATGAAGAAACAGCAGAAGTCAATGCAAATACCAACGGACTTAAGACTGCGACAAAGACAGCTGATGGATTTACATTCAGCGCAAGAGCAAACGGAACAACTTCCGGCCTTAAGGGAGAAGCGCTGAAAACAGCAGATGGCATTACGACTAAAATGAAGCCGGGAAGCGGTAGCTACGGTGAATTCCTCCGTGTAGACCTTACAGGCAACTATGGCGGTCTCGGTGGTGCAATGCAGGCTGTAAAATGGACATATTATGGTGATGACGATACATACAGCAATGCACTTCAGAGCTATGGTACAAAATTTGCGGCAGACAACTGGATGCACAAATTCCACGGTATTCAGCTTGGCCTGACAGATTCTGTACGCTGCAAACTTCCGGCAGATACTGACGGAACAGGATACTGGGAAGTAACCGTTTACGGTCTGGGATACAGCGATTATACATTTAGGTTTCAGGCAACAGACGAAAATATTGCAAAACCGGCAGGCGATGCAGATTCCACACCACTAAAAAATATTATTGCGGAAGCAAAAGCACTTAAAGAGGCAGACTACACACCGGACAGCTGGGATACTCTTGTAAACGAGCTGGAAGAATGCGAAGACATGCTGGCTAATATCGCAAATCAGACCCAGTATGGAATTGAAGAGCAGATTGGTCACTTAAGAGAAGCAATCGACGGTCTTGTAAAAGCAGAACTCAAACTCAATGCAACATCAGGAACACTTTATACACAGGACAAAACATCTACAACTCTTAAAGCAACCACAAACCTGGAAGGTACTGTAACATGGAAATCCAGCAACACAAAAGTTGCAACAGTAGATTCCAAAGGTGTTGTAACAGCCAAAGCAGCAGGCACAGCCAACATTACAGCAACTCTGGGCGGGAAGACAGCAACATATAAAGTAACTGTAAAAAATGCAATGACTATCAACAAAACAGCAGTTACTGTATATGCAGGCGGAACACCGGCAAAATACACACTTAAAGCGACATCTGCACTTGGTGGAACAGTAAAATATGCAACAAATAACAAAAATGTTGCAACAGTAGATTCCAAAGGTGTTGTAACAGCAAAAAAAGCCGGAACAGCAGTGATCACAGCTACAGCCGGAAAATGCAAAGTAACCTGCAAAGTAACTGTCAAGAATCCGGGAATTGCAGTAAAAGCAGCAGCTTCTACCATTTACACCAAAGGTCAGACAGCAACAAAAATTACTGTAACAAAAATCGGTGTATCCGGAAATGCAAAATTTACAACAAGTGACAGACGTATTGCAACTGTAGATTCAAGAGGCGTTGTAAGAGCAAGAAAAGCCGGAAACGCCAGAATTACAGTTCAGGTTGGTAAATATAAAAAAGTCGTAACTGTCAGAGTAAGAAATGCTTCTCTGAAACTTGCAAGAACTGCAGCAACTGTCAGGAGAGGTAAAACAACCAGGATTAGAGTAAGTGCGGTTCCGAGCGGAAAAGTTACTTATACAAGCAGTAACAAGCGTATTGCAACCGTAACTTCCAGGGGTGTTGTAAAAGGCATCAGAAGAGGTACGGCAACAATCACTGTCAAATGCAATGGCATGATAGCAAGATTCAAAGTAACTGTAAAATAAGATCATATTCAGGAAAAAGCAAAGACGGGGGCCGTTTCCGGACAGCCCCTGCCTTTGTACGTTAAACAGACAGGAGACAGCATGAACAAAAAAGACAGAAAAAATATACATGACAAAAAAAATCTGCTCAAACTCCTTCCGGCTGCAGCTGTAATTGCGGCAGTGACTGTCACAGCAGTGCAGGGAAAATCGGCTGAGGGACTTACGAAAGTGTCAGCTGGTATGGAAATAAAAGATGCCGGAGAATTGTCTGGTTTGCTAAATGCAGCATATTTTGACGATAATACTTTATCTGATAAGAGTACAACGACTGCCGCAAAAAACAAAAAGAAAAAAAGGGGTATTAAAAAAGCTGCTGCAAAAGCATTACCGGATGAATCGAAGAAAACGTCAGCAGAAGGTCAGGGAAGTACGACAACTCCGACGACAGAAGTTCCGGAAGGCGGATATAAAGACGGAACTTATCAGGGAAGCGGTACAGGATTTGGCGGAACTGTCACGGTACAGGTGACTGTTGCGGACGGCAAGATCACAGGGATAGACATTCTTGATGCATCAGGAGAAACCCCGTCTTATTTTGCTTCGGCAAGAGGTGTTGTCAGCAAAATCCTTGCGGGTCAGACGCCGAATGTGGATGCAGTCAGCGGTGCAACGTACTCATCAAACGGAATCATTCAGGCCGTTCAGAATGCACTTTCAAAGGCAGGTGCTGCTGAGGTTTCCACTGTAGAAACAGACAAGAATACGAAGAAAAAGAAAACAAATACAAGTACCACAAAACCTGTTGTGATTTCAAAACCGACAGGGGATGTTGCCTATAAGGATGGTACTTATACTGCGCAGGCAGAGGGATTTGACGGTCCGGTAAAGGTGACTGTTACGATCAAAAACGGAAAAATTACAGTCATTACAAATACGAATACAGATACGAAAGAATACTTCGGCAAAGCCTGGGCAAAAATCAGGCCGGCAATTCTGAAAAAACAGGCAGTATACGGAGTAGATACGGTCAGCGGAGCAACTTTTTCTTCTAATGGCATTCTTGAAGCCACACAGAAAGCATTAGAAAAAGCAGCTGTAAAGAAAACGACTTCTCCGACACCGACTCCAACGGCAGCACCTGCACCGGTGAAGCCGGATACAGGAGATTCATCCGATACTGATAATAAACTTTATAAGGATGGAACGTACAGTGGACGGGCACGGGGATATTCTGGATTTGTGACGATCACACTAACAATCAGGGACGGAAAAATTACAGAGGTCAATAACACCAACAGTGATACGATGTCCTATTTCAGAAAAGCATGGAGACATTTACAGCCGTCAATTCTGGAAAAACAGAGTGCTGATGGAATTGATACGGTGAGTGGAGCAACATTTTCCTCAAACGGAATCCTTGAAGCAGCAAGAAGTGCACTGGAAATTGCGAAGGTAACGGCAGTACCAACAGCGACTCCGACACCTGGTCCGACAGAAACTTTAACACCGACACCGAAGCCAACAGCGACTCCGGTACCGACAGCCGTACCAACTGTTACGCCAACACCTGCTCAGACAGAAACTTTAACTCCGGCTCCAAAGCCAACGGAAACACCTGCTCCGACACCGGAAGGACAATATGTGGATGGCAATTACAGCGGAAGTGGCGATGGAAACTACGGCGTGGGAAGTGTAACTGTGAATGTAACAATATCCGGCGGAAAAATTACAGCTGCTTCTTATGATACGATAGACGATGCAGATTATTTTACCGATGCATGGAATGGTATTTACGGTCAGATTCTGAATAATCAGTCAGCAGACGGGGTGGATGCTGTGAGCGGAGCAACTTATTCTTCAAACGGAATCTTACAAGCATTTCGAAATGCACTGAGTCAGGCGAAAAGGCAGTAATTGCAGAAATACAGGTTATAAAAGGAGAAGATGGAATGAAATACCAGAGTTTTTGTATGAGAGTTTTGTGTCTTCTATTGATTCTGGCGTCTGTAATAGGCTATAATTCTATGCAGAAAAAAGATACACAGGAACAGGAAACTCAGGAGATCACACAGTTACAGAAACGTGTGGATACACTTGAAGAACAGCAAAAAGAAATGCTTGCCGCTCTTGAAGAAGCAGCCAAAAATCAGAAAACTGCAAAAGCACAGGCAGAGACTGACACAAAAGACGATGCAGTCAAAGAAGGCGCGGCAGACAGTGAAGATGCAGAAAGTACGGATGATTCCGAGAATTTCTACAAGGACGGTACTTATACCGGTTCTGCACAGGGATTCGGCGGTGCGATCGAGGTTCAGGTAACACTGAAAGACGATGAGATCACCGATATTCAGGTGACAGGTGCATCAGGGGAAGATTCTGCATATCTTTCTCAGGCACAGAGTGTGATAAGCTCGATCATATCTGCACAGAGCACAGATGTGGATACTGTATCAGGCGCTACATTCAGTTCTACCGGTATCATCAACGCTGTTGTTGACGCCCTTGGAAAGGCGGAAAACGAATGAAAAAGAGGCAGAGAAAGGTCCGGCTGATCCGGGCTGCGATACAGCTTGCGTTTTTCATCTTTTATCCGGCACTCTTTTCCACGGCATTTGCAGGAGTTAAATCGATTTTTCAGGCACTTGCCGCACATCAGCCGATCACATGGAATTCTTTTCTTGATGTGACAGGTGTGCTTCTTGTAATTACGATTTTGTTTGGACGTCATTTCTGCGGATATGCCTGCGCGTTTGGTTCACTTGGTGATGCCATGTATGAGCTGACACTTTTTATCCGGCAGAAGGTTTTCCATAAAAAAGGACGTCATGGTTATACGGAAAAAGTGGTGCGGATGCTTCAGAAAGTAAAATACATTCTTCTGGCCTTTTTGATGCTTTCCATACTGAACGGATGGTATGCAAATCTTCAGGGCATGAGTCCGTGGGATGTTTTTTCCATGCTGACCGCAGGAAAACTTCCGAATGCTTCCTATAAGATCGGGATTGCGTTATTTATTCTGATTCTGATCGGGATGTGCACGCAGGAGCGTTTTTTCTGTCAGTTTCTTTGCCCGATGGGGGCTGTTTTTGCGATGATGCCGATACTGCCGGCGGCGCTTTTTCACAGAGATCGCGAGAAATGTCCGGCAAGATGTGGACTTTGCAAAAAGCGCTGTCCGGCACATCTGGAGATTGACGGAGACACTCCTTTTTCGGGAGAATGTATCTGCTGTCATGCCTGCGAAGTGACCTGTCCGCGTAAAAATATACAGATTGGGCCGGTAAAGGTCCGGGAAATGGAGAAAAATGAGAAATAAAAAGAAGTTTGTGACCAGTCTGCTCTGTGGAATGAGCTGTTTCATGCTGGCTGCGGTGCCGGTAATGGCAGACGCTGATATACAGAAATATACGAATACTGATTTTGCAATGGATACAGTCGTCTCAGAGACACTGTATACAACAGGTAAGGATCTGAATGCGACTGTCGGTGATAAGATCCGCGAAATTGAGACAGAACTGCTTTCATGGACTGACGAGAATTCGCAGATCGCGAAGTTAAATGCAGCTTCCGGTGAAACGGCAGAAGTATCCGATGAACTTGCCGGTTACCTGAAAAAGATTTTTCAGCTTGCACAGGATTCAGACGGGGCATTCGACCCGACGATAGGCAAGATCATACGTCTGTGGGATATTGCCGGAGAGAATCCGCATGTGCCGGAACAGTCAGAACTGGACGAGCTTCTGAAAGATGTCGGTTATGGTAAAGTTTCTTTGGATGGAGATAAAGTGACACTGGAAAAAGGTGCAACACTTGACCTCGGTGCAACCGGAAAGGGAATCGGGTGTGATGTGGTTTCGGACTTTCTGAAAACACAGACGGATGTGTCAGGAATGATTCTGAATCTCGGCGGCAGCAGTGTAATGGCTTATGGCGAAAAACCGGATGGTTCTGATTGGAAAGTAGCGCTCACTGATCCGCGTGATCCGGAGGGGGACTATCTCGGTGCAATCACATTGAATGACGGGGAATTTCTTTCGACGTCTGGAGACTATGAGAAATATTTCATAGAAGACGGGAAACGCTATCATCACATCCTTGATCCAAAGACCGGATATCCAGTGTGGAACGGCCTGGACTCTGTCACGGTCATCTGTGACAGAGGACTTTTTGCGGATGGACTTTCTACCGCATGGTTTGTACTGGGGATGGAAGACGCGTTAAAGCTTCTGGATAAATATGATGCAGATGCAGCGTTTGTGGATGAGGATAAGAATGTCTATCTGACATCAGGGATGAAAGAACGCTTTGAATTGATGAAGAATACCTATACAGTTAAGGAGTTGAAGTAATTCAAAAAGAAATGCAGAGTATTGATTGTGGATATCAGTACTCTGCATTTTTAGTATTGTTTAGAAGTGGATACGTTTCAGTACCTCGCTTGTCAGCGTTCCGATGAGAAGTCCGGTAATGACACCGGAGATCAAAAGTGCCGGTGCATAGTAGATCAGTCCGGAAGTCATCGTGATAAGACCTGCGATGATGAGCTGACCGATGTTGTGGGAAACACCTCCTGCCACACTGATGCCGAGGATGCTGAATCCGGATTTTTTCTTCATGAAAGTCATAACTGCGAGGCTGAGTGCAGCGCCCGCAAGGCTGTAGAGAATGCTGAACAGGTTTCCAAACATAAATCCGATCACGATGATACGGACGATGGAAACAAGAGCAGCTTCTTTCCATGTATATTTTTCGAGAATGAAGAGGACCGCCAGATTGGCAAGACCGAGCTTCATTCCGGGAATTCCGGCAAAGAACGGAATCAGTGATTCCACGTAGCCGAAAATAATCGCAACTGCGGCAAAAAGGCCGAGATATGAAAGCTTTTTCTGATTCATATGTGACATCCTTTATTAGTAGACTGGCTGTAACTGACCGGCAGAACCACGATTATGATCTGGTGGTCGGTTACAGGTATTTATATTCAGACAACAGTATCAAACTCAGGGGAATCATCTTCAGAGGCTTCCCCCTTTTCCCCCTCTATAACAACCTTATTTGGCAGGCAGACGATCGTGCCGCCGGTGCTGTCGACTGCTTTTTGCTTCATACAGAGATGATCCGAACAGTTGGCATCTGTCATGTGGATCTCTCCATTTTTTATTTCACATACATTTGTATCGTTGATCCGGATTACCTGATCCTTTGCAAGGGAATAAGTACCATATACTTCTCCGTTTACGGTGATACGTACGCTTCCGTAATGTCCGCGACGGACAAAGTACATGCCGCCCCAGAGGATCAGGGCAAAAATAACGATGCCGATGATGAAAATCAGTTCTTTTTTCTTCAAATAAAAACTCCTCAGCTTTCAGATAATATGATGCTGTTTTATAAGAAACGGCAAATGATTCGATGATTATCATAGCATATTGAAAGTAGGTTGACAAGGATGAGTTAGATATAACAAACAGAAAGAGAAGTTTTTATGACAGATAATGGGGTGGACACATTTTATTTAAGAAATATTCATTGTTTTATACGGTGGAAAGTGGTAAAATAGTAGGGATTTCTTAAATAGGGTAAATACGGATGATTTCGTATATAAAAGTGATCAGAATAAATATAGAAACAGGAGTTTGATATGAATTTATTTCAAAAAGTATTCGGGACACGAAGTGAGCATGAAGTAAAGCGTATTATGCCGCTTGTAGAGAAGACTGAATCTCTTCGTCCGGAAATGCAGAAATTAACAGATGAACAGTTGAGAGACAAGACCAGAGAGTTCAAGAAACGTCTGAGCGAGGGCGAGACACTGGATGATCTTCTTCCGGAAGCATTCGCCGTAGTACGTGAAGGCGCGAAGCGAGTTCTTGGTATGGAGCATTACCGTGTACAGATCATTGGTGGTATTATCCTTCATCAGGGACGTATCGCCGAGATGAAGACAGGTGAAGGTAAGACACTCGTTTCCACACTTCCGGCATATCTGAATGCGTTGGAAGGTAAGGGCGTTCACATCGTAACCGTCAATGACTATCTGGCAAAACGAGATGCTGAGTGGATGGGTAAGGT
>UMAP01021305.1_pt1 | contig 12082 bp, 11 predicted proteins | sample 1963731 | NCBI WGS metagenome assembly UMAP01 (sample SAMEA4835918, study PRJEB28245) | human gut metagenome | biome: gut microbiome; material: fecal sample | place: Denmark | collected 2008 | reverse complement strand
GACCAAAAAAGACATAAGTTACGATTCCATACGCCCCAGAAAGATGGCCTGCACCACTATCATTGCACATCATCAGATCACATATACTTACATATTTAATATACATTTCTAATGATTCACTTAATACTATATATTTTTTATCTAAAGTCTTTAATACTTCTTCAATTTTCTTTACAGCTTCATCTTCGTTATAGCCTTTAAATACAATATAAAAAACATCATACCTGTCTATATTTTTTATTATGTCTCCATAATATGGATATTGGCGTATTTTTTTACTCGCACCTGGATGGATACCAACGATTAGTTGACCATCTAAATTATGTTCTTTTATAAAAGAATCTTTTAAATACGAATCTTTAATCATATAAGGATATTTATCCGCTTCACTGAATGAGCATCCTATCATTTTTAACAAATTCAATTTATCCTCAATGATATGAGTATCCTTATAGTTTTTCGGCATATTAAATACATCTGTTAAGAAACATTCTCCTCCTGAATATGAATAACTAATTTTTCTTCTTGCATGCATATAATGCATAAAATAAAGATATCTAATATCCCCTCTAGGTTCAATTGCTATATCATATTCATTTTTATTAACTATCTTAATGGTTTCTTTTAAATGGTCTAGATTTTTAATGATGTTTTTTATTCCCAAAAAACAATCATTCCCTTTAAATATAATAAAATCATCAACTAAAGATAGATTATTTAAAATAAATTTTGCATGTTTCTGACAAACTAATGTTATACTCGCATTTGTAAAATTTTGTTTAAGAACTTTTAAAAATGGTATTAACATCACAGTATCACCAATTGCTGTAGGATCCAAAACTAAGATTTTTTTCACATTTTTAAAATCAATTGGTGTATCGATTTTCTCCGTATGATAAACTGCAGAGAGCAACAAATTGACAGGTTTTAATAATTTTAATTTACTAGGCGTTACCGATTCCATGACTATACACTTTCTTTACTGATTCTTCTCTAATTCACGTTCTACTATGTCGCACAATAAATGAATTGACAAAATGTGATGCTCTTGCACTCTAGCTGTATTATTATACGGAAATAAAAGATATGTTTCACAAAGCTCTTTCATCTCTCCTCCAGTTTTTCCAATCAATCCTATAGTTTTAATACCATTTTTGTTAGCAACTTTTATGGCATTAACAATATTTGAAGAATTTCCACTAGTTGAAATCCCTATAAATATATCGCCTTTATTCCCTAATGCTTCAACTTGTCTTGAAATAACTTCATCGTAACTATAATCATTTGCTATACATGTCATCACAGATGTATCTGTATTAAGAGCAATAGCTGGATATGGTTTTCTTTCTAACAAAAATCTTCCAACTAATTCCCCTGCAAAATGTTGAGCATCCGAAGCAGACCCACCATTTCCAGCAATCATAATTTTATTGCCATTACGTATACACTCTATAATATCTTTTGATATTTTGAGCAATATTTCTTCAAATCCATTTTCTTTTAACGAATTCAAATTTTTAATGGATTCATCAATAACATCACTAATTAATTTTTTCATAAAAATTTCCTCCAAATAATCCAGTATAAATAAATCTATTGACTATAATTTATCTGTTTTTAAGCGAAAAACATTTCTGCTCTTAAAGAAATACAAAAGTAAGTATAAACTAAACTGCATAAACATTATAACAAAATAACTTATCATTCCTCCTACAATACCATAATTAGATATCAATAAAAAACATGATACGCCACTTAAAGCTAATAATAAAATCTGTATCCATAATTGTTCCTTGTTGCATTGGATGACGATCAATGCATTCAAGAAAACATTTGAAACTGCATAAAAAGCTGAGCCTAAAATAATTAATAGCAAATATATCCGGTAACTTGATAATTCTACATTATAAATAATTTCCAAAACAGGGATGCCTAAAAAATAAGCTATTGGTAAAATAATTAACATAGATCCCAATATTATAGAAGAAATAGTTAAAACTATTTTATTAAACTCTATTTTTTCTCTTCTTTTATAGTGATTGGTTAAACTTACCAGTGAAGGTTGTAAAATAAATTGAGAAAATAACATAACAAAAGTTGCTGGCATGGAAATAATTCCATATATAGCTTGATCACTATCATTTAAAAAGAAATCAATAAAATATCTAGGTAAATTCAAAATTACCGTTACAGTTAAAGTAAACATAAATGTGTACGAAGAAGCTTTTAACAAACCTATTATATTTACTTTTTGAAAATCGTTAATTAATTTTTTAATTCTTTTAGTATTGTAAATATCGTAGATTAACAAGAAACAAATGCTAATAATTAACAAATACAAACATGAAATCAGTAAATTTTTTGTAAAAAGATCAATTACAATAAAACCTAAAATTGATATAAGTGATTTATATGTCATTGATTTCCCGGCAATATATAGTCTTGAGTTTTTTTGTAAAATTCCATAATATACATCACTAATTGCTTCTATGCATTTAACTATACATAATAGCAAAATAACTAATGCTTTATTTACCGAATATCCATTTATAACTATAAACATTATTGAGATGCATACTGCAAAAAAGGCTGTTAAATATCTTGTCATTACAAACAAAGAATCTGTAAATTTTTTATTTGTATTTGATATTTGATATGTTCTTCCTGAATATAGAGCAAAATAGTTGATAATTCCAGCCGTTGCATACGCAAAGCTAAAAATCCCTGCATCAGGCAAGCTATTTAGTCTAGTAACAACAATCATTAAAAAAAGGGAGTTGAAAGAAAATAATGATGTCCCTAAGGTATTCCAGAAATAATCCTTCTTTACATTATTCACCATTTCGACCTCCCTTTTATTTATTTAATCTTTTCTTTTAAAATTGAAACTTCTTGAATCAATAAAGTTATTTTTCTTTTCTGTGCAGACACAATTACAGTTAACGATATAGTTATGAAGAATAATATGACAATAAATACGCCTACAACTAAGTTAGAAATTGTCTGAAAGCCTAATTGATATGCAAACCAAATCAAAACATCTGGAAAAATAACTAACATCAGTAAAACAATTATAGCTAGCCACCATAAAAACGAATATTTTACAGGTATAATACGCTTGCTTAATATTTTATAAATTGCAAATGCTAATATTAAAGTAACTACTAGAACGGCTAATCTTAGATTCAAAGGCATTATTTTTTCCTCCTTATTCCAATAATTACAATAGATAATAATACATTTAACATGTAATATACATTTTTCCAACTACGAATAGAAGATACTCCGCCTAATCTTTCATTCATACTAACAGGAACTTCACAAACAGAAAATCTATCTTTTAATATTTCTGTAGTTGATATAGGTTCTGGGTATTCCAATGGGTAATCTTTAGAAAATCGATCAATTAAGGATTTGTCAATTGCTCTAAAGCCAGATGTCACATCATAAACTTTTTTACCCGTGAAAAAATTGATAAAACCTGAAATCAATTTTATTCCCATTTGCCTAGCCTTTGTTGACTTAAATTCACTTGAAGAAGAATCGACAAATCTAGAACCAATAGACATATTTGCTTCTCCTTTGATTAAAGGTTCAATTATTTTACAAGCATAATTTATATCATGTTGTCCATCCCCATCAAATTGGATCGCAATATCATAGTCATTTTGGTAAGCATACTTATATCCGGTTTGTACAGCTCCACCTATTCCTAGATTATGAATCAAAGTAATATGAGGGATATTATTTTGATTCAATATCATTTCTGTATTATCTTTTGAACCATCATTGATTAGTATTACATCAAAATTAGTATTATGATTTTTGTTATACTCTAATATTGAATTATATGTTTTTAGTATATTTTCCTCTTCATTATAAGCAGGAATTACTAACAATTTCTTTACCATAATTATTTCTCCCATTTACTGCAGAATTATACCACACTAAACCCATTATAAAAAGTAAACTAAAATATCTTTAAGAGCCAATACATCAATTATCAGAATAGATATAGTTATTAATTCTTTTTTATATTTAAAACGTTTTAGAATTCCATTCGAAAGAATTGTCAACAATAGTAAAGCGCATGGAACAAAATATCTTCCTTGAACACCTGCCGAAACAGGCCAACCTACCGGAGCCCAATACAAATATAATCCTAGCACAATAATTGCAGCTAGCATTAAAGCTAAAAACAAAAACCAAATCCTTGTCCCAATAGATAGTTTAACTCTTTCAAAACACGTTGAAACGAATAAAGCTATATAGAAAAGATAGTAAGATATCATATTTATATCAATTTCAAGCCAGCCTAACTTACTTACAAAATTTTCAAAATAATATCCTATATCTTGGCGGAAAGTTCTAGCATACATCATAACAATATTCATAGGATTTGAAAGTAAGTACTTTATCTGTTCTGATGCATTTACATTATTAGAAACATAATATACTTCTTGAGATGGTATTGTTTCACCAAAACTAGCTAAGTATTTATGAAGAAAATAGAATCCCATTCCACAACACACACATAAAGCCAAAAAACACCATTGTTTTTTTGAAATTTTTATAAGTTTCGGAATCACCAAGAAATAAATGCCAAATAAAGGTAAAAATGCATATTTAGCAATTAACATCACAAAAATCATAGATATAACAATAATGATATCTTTGTTATTTATTGTGACTTTATCAAAATATAAATGCATAAAATAAGCTAATGATAAAACACAAACACCATCAATAATGACATCTGAAGAATACGATCCAGCTAAATGCAGCAACATCGGATTAAACAAAAAAGCAAAAAACATCCATTTTAATTTAGGTGTTACTTTAATGCTTGCATAACCAAAGCTAATATATAAAATCAAATTAGCCATTCTTCCTAAATAATAACAACCATATAGTGATAATTTTATTAATTTTCCAATGTTAATTGCCAATGCTGGGAAAATATATAAGATAAAATTATAACTACAAGCCTCATGAAACTGCTCTAATTGCACAGGGCCTGTTGTAAAATAAATCGAAGACAATATTTGACTATAATTTGTTAATTTTTTAGCTGCATAATCTGAATCAATCATCACATGAATACTTGAAGTCAAATTAAAATTAGATACAGAGTAAGCTCTCTGAAAATGTGATGGTTCGTCTGGGACAAAATCTGGTAGTACAAAAAACAAGAAAGTTAATCCCACAGGAATTGCAAAAAGGACAAATAGATTATGTATACTACTTTTATTTTTTTCAAATAAAATAAGAAAATACAAAACAAAAGCAGAAATAAAAACCACCAAAAAAATCAAGGAACTAATCGAAAATATATTTTGATAATAATAAATAGTTAAAAAGTTTAAAAAGAAATATATCACACATAGATAGAGTATCCATTCAACAATATATAGAAAAACCTTTTTTATTTTATCTAATTTAAGTTGCAGTCTATATAGTAAATCTTGTTTTTTAAGTAAAATAAACCCGATGCTTCCAATCAAAACACCTACAGTAATAATAAGAATATAAACAACTCCTTTACTCATAAAACTCCCCCTTCTAAATCATCAATAATACTATAAAAAGATTTAAACCTACTAATATTCAATCTCTTTCAAATACCTTCCTAGTGCATCTTGCCATGCAGGTAGTCGATCAAATCCATTTTTATCTAATTCTGTTTGATTCATCCTAGAATTTTTAGGTCTTTTAGCCTTAGCTGGGAATTGATTACTATCCACTGGTGTTACTTTTACATCCATTCCAGCTTGTTTAAAAATTTCACATGCAAAATCATACCAACTGATGAAATCGCCTGAATTTGTTGCATGATATTTTCCATATTTATCTGTTTGGATCATATCCACAACAAGTTTAGCTAAATCATATGTGTATGTTGGATTTCCAACTTGGTCATTAACTACACTCACAGCTCCTCTTTCTTTTCCTAGGCGAAGCATCGTCTTAATGAAATTATTTCCATTCTTTCCAAAAACCCATGCGATACGAATTATAAAGTGTTTCTTTAGTTTCTCTACAAATTCTTCCCCTTGAGCTTTCGTTAATCCATATACATTTAATGGATGTCTTTCATCATATTCATTCCATGGTGTTGTTCCTTCACCATCAAAAACATAATCTGTTGAAAAGTACATCATTGGAATATCTAATTCTTCACAAACATCCGCAATATATTTAGTACCTGCAGCATTTACTTTTTTTACTGTTTCAAATAATTCTGGCTCTTCAGCCTTATCTACAGCCGTCCAGGCAGCGCAATGTACTACAGCATCATAATTACCGGATTTGATAACTGTATTGACCTGCTCTTGATTTGTGATATCCATTTCATCAATATCTACACCAATAGCTTCAATTCCTCTTGATGTCGCTTCATTCACTACATCATATCCTAATTGACCTTTATATCCTGTAACTAAAATTTTCATAAGTGCTCCTTTCAAAGAAAGTCTGTCAAAAGACAGACTTATTTACTAGCTCTTCCTTTTTCTACATACATTTTATCAAAGTAGTTCTGATATTCACCACTGATAATGTTTTCCCACCATTCTTTGTTATCTAAATACCATTGAATAGTCATTGGAATACCTGTGTCAAATGTATATTTTGGTTCCCAACCTAATTCTGTTTCCAATTTAGTTGGATCGATTGCATAACGCATATCGTGTCCTTTTCTATCCGTAACAAATGTAATCAAACTCTCTGGTTTGTTCAACGCTTTTAAAACTGTTTTAACAACCTGTAAATTTGTTCTTTCATTATGACCACCAACATTGTATACTTCACCCTCACGTCCTTTACGAATTATCAAATCAATTGCAGTGCAGTGATCATATACATGCAACCAGTCGCGAACATTTTCTCCTGTACCATATACTGGAATTGTTTCATCATTTAAAGCACGAGAAATAATTAATGGAATTAATTTCTCTGGAAAATGATATGGCCCATAGTTATTTGAACAACGAGAAATCGTTACTGGAAGACCATATGTTCTATGGTAAGCTAATACGAATAAATCTGCACTAGCTTTTGCACTAGAATATGGACTTGAAGTATGAAGTGGTGTTTCTTCTGTGAAGAATAAATCTGGACGATCTAAAGGAAGATCTCCGTATACTTCATCTGTAGAAACTTGATGATAACGTTTGATACCATATTTTACACAAGCATCTAATAATGTTGTTGTTCCCATAACATTTGTCTTAACAAAGATTTCAGGATCTTCGATACTTCTATCTACATGAGATTCCGCTGCAAAGTTAACAACCACATCAAATTTTTCTTTTTCAAATAAATCAAAGATAAATTCTCTATCTGCAATATCTCCTTTGACAAATTTGTAATTTGGTTTGTCTTCAACTGGTTTACAAGTTTCTAAATTACCTGCATATGTCAACTTATCCAAATTTACAATCATATCTTCTGGATATTTGTTCACCATATAATGAACAAAGTTTCCACCAATAAATCCTGCTCCACCTGTTACTAAAAATTTCATTTTATTTTTCCTCCTCGAATACAAATTGATTATCTGACTCTTCTAATGTAGGTCCGATTTTATCCTTCTCGCTTAAAACTGGTTCAATCCCATTCAATAATTGTCCCCAGTCAACATTAACGGTTGGATCATCATATCGCATACCACCTTCAGACTCTTTGTTATACACATTATCCACTTTATATCTGAATTCAACATCATCTGTCAATGTTAAGAAACCATGAGCGAATCCCTGTGGAATAAAGAATTGTCTATGGTTTTCTGCGCTTAATTCAACTGAAATCCATTGACCAAAAGTAGGACTTCCATTACGAATATCAACCGCAACATCAATTACTTTTCCCTTTGTACAAGATACTAATTTAGATTGTGCATAAGGTGGATTTTGCCAATGCAAGCCTCGTAGAGTCCCCTTTTGCGCACTAAAAGACATATTGTCTTGAACAAAATCAACAGTTATTCCCATTTTTTCATATTTAGGTTTTGAATATGTTTCTGTAAAATAACCTCTATGATCGCCAAATACGTCTGTATCAATAATTAATACACCAGGAATTTTTGTTTCTGTTACTTTCATTTAAGAGCCTCCTATTTAATATATTTTCTATCCATAATTTTCTTTAAATAAGCACCATATTGGTTTTTCTTATAAATTTCATATGTCTCTTCAAGTTGTTTTATATCAATCCAACCATTATCATATGCAATTTCTTCTAAACAAGCAATCTTTCTATGTTGGTGCTCTTCAATTGTCTTTACAAAATTTGTCGCATCAACTAAAGATTCATGTGTTCCTGTATCTAACCAAGTAAAACCATCTCCAAGTAAAGTTACAGATAATTCATCATTCTCTAAATAAATTCTGTTTAAGTCAGTAATTTCTAATTCTCCACGTGCACTTGGTTTCAAATTCTTAGCATATTCCACAACTTTATTATCATAGAAATATAATCCAGTTACTGCATAGTTTGATTTTGGATTAGTTGGTTTTTCTTCCAAAGAAATAGCTTTTCCGTTTTCATCAAATTCTACAACACCAAAACGTTCTGGATCTTCAACATAATATCCAAATACAGTTGCACCATTTTCTTTTTCAGCTGCTGCACGAAGACGTTTTGTTAATCCATGACCATGGAAAATATTATCTCCTAAAATCATAGCACAGCTATCATTTCCAATAAATTCTTCACCTAAGATGAATGCCTGTGCCAATCCATCTGGACTTGGCTGAACTTTATAAGACAATTCAATACCAAATTGGTGTCCATCTCCTAATAACTCTTTAAATCTAGGAGTATCATCTGGTGTAGAGATAATTAAAATCTCACGAATTCCTGCCTGCATAAGAATGGACATAGGATAATAAATCATTGGTTTATCGTAAATTGGCAATAATTGTTTACTTGTTACTTTTGTCAGTGGATATAAACGAGTTCCACTACCTCCTGCTAAAATAATACCTTTCATAAGAAAAGTCCTCCTCACATACATTATAATATTAAACCCTTACGTAACGTAAGGGTCAAATAAAATATTAATTTCACATATTATCACATATAAATATTCCAGCTTCTTTAGTGATTCTAATACTTCCTTTCTTATTAAGTACGTCATCTAAATAAACTTTAAATTCACCTAATCTAGGCCCTAATAATTCATTTTGATTACCATGGCAACTCATAATATAGTCAATAATTGGTTTTGATTTATCTATAATTAAACAATCATCATGTAGTTTCATTTTTACATTTTTAAAATGTTTTCTTAGAATATCCTCGCCATTATCTAAACCAAAGACATCATATAATTTTGTTTGTGACAGATAAATTTTAGAATCAAAATTAAAAACCAAATCATTGATTTCTTTCATATGATTTGAACCATATGTACTACAATAAAATATTCCATTCGAGTTTAATACTCTACTTATTTCTTTTAATGCTTTTTCTAAATCATAAACATAGAATAAAACATGATTTGCGATAACAGCATCAAAATAATTATCTTTAAATGGTATTTTTTCACAGTCAAATACCAAACAGTTAAAGTCACTACCTAAAGACTTACGTACTTCATCAATCATACCTTGTGAAGAATCTGATAAAAAGATTTCTCTATTTCTTAAATTAATCTTATTGCTCTTCCAAAGGCTCCCGTTTCCACAACCAACTTCCAATAATCTAGTAATTCTTGAAAAATCAATTTGTTCGAATAGCCAAGAAAACCATCCTTGTTTGTTTTGTGAGTATATGTCATGTAAGGAAATACGAACGTTTAAATTCTTTGCATTTTTATAATGTTCAACAATGCTTGTATCATCGCTAGACATTTTAATTAAAGAGATAATTTTATTCCAAGCTATATTATTATCGTCATTAATAGATGAAACTATAGATTCCATAGATTCTTTAATAGCATTCATATGCTTGATTCTTGAATTTATTAAATCAATTTGCATTTTAAAAGATTCTTTTATATTTTGATCTTCTAATACAATTGGAAATATCTCTTCTATAGAGAAGCCTAAATGTTTCAATGAAAGTATCTTTTGAAGTTTTAATAAATCTGAGTCCGTATATTGTCTATACCTATTAGATAAAACGGTAGTTGGCTTTAATAACCCGATCTTATCATAATATCTAAGAGTTCTTTCTGTTACATTGGCTAGTTTTGCTAATTCACCTATCTGATATTTATTCATGAATATAGTATATATAAAAAGTCATAGAAAAGTAAATATCTATGACCAATGTCATTAAGTTAAGCAAAACATGATCTTATGAGTCTTGTCTAAAATAGGCGAGGCTCTTTTATTTGTGAAAAAAACAAAAAAAGCTTGACAATGAAAAAGTCGGAATCTTAAACATAATCCGAAGGAATTATAGAGGAGGATTTTTTACCTATGATTCCTGATCAATTTTTATCTATTTTTAATCGTTCTATTCAAATGATTTGCGAGAATATCGCCTGTTACTGTAATGACCCTGTTTCTGATTTCACCCGCAAAAGAAAACTGTCCGCAGAAACACTGATCCGCTTTATCATTCAGATGCAGGCCAAAAGTTTAAACTCTGAACTGTGTGAGTATTTTGATACCATCGATTCGCTTCCAACTGTTTCCGCTTTCTGTCAACAAAGGGATAAACTGGATATCAGTGCTTTTCAAAGAATCCTACATTTATTGGTTGGTGCCTTTGACGATTATAAAACCTGGAACGGATATCATATCCTGGTTTGTGATGTCTCTGATGTGAATATTGCCTATGATGAAAAGGATGAAGTAACAAAAAGACAAAACGATGACCAAAAACCGTTCAGTCAATTTCATCTCAACGCTTTATATGACTGTCTCAATCATGTTTTCTGGGATACGAGCATTGATACGGTTGCCAAAACAAGAGAATGCGGTGCCCTCATGGAAATGATTACCAATCATGATTATCCGGTCAATTCCATCATAACAGCCGACAGAGGTTATGAAAAATATAATCTAATAGCGTGCTGTATCGAGAATCATCAGAAATTTTTGATTCGTACCAAAGACATTCATGTATACAGTTCCATACTTTCCAATTTGAATCTGCCAGATGAAGAATTTAATCTGGATATTCAAAAGATATTGACAAGAAAACAGACAAAAGAAATAAAATCCAATAAGCAGAAATATACATATCTACCTTATTCAACAGATTTTGATTATTTTGATGAAGAAGGCTATTATGCACTGAACCTAAGAGTGGTCCGCTTTAAGATTACAAAGGATACATATGAATGTTTGGTCACCAATCTAACAAGAGATGAATTCGACCTGGAAGAACTGAAGAAAATGTATCATATGCGCTGGGATATAGAAACGGCTTTTCGAGTGTTGAAATACATCATTGGCATGACATCCTTTCATTCCAAAAAGCGCCATTCCATACAACAGGAAATTTATGCTGCCATTCTATTGCATTGTTTAACAAACATCATTACAGAAAGAGTCGAAATACAGCAGTCGAATACATGGAAACACCCTTATAAAGTCAATTTGTCCACTGCTGTGACAAATATAAGAATATGGTTAAGAAAAAGAATTGATACGGAGGAACTGATAAAGAGGATAAAAAAATATCTGGCCCCGATAAGGCCAGATAGAAAATATAAGTGCAATATGAAACCTAAATCAGTTATTCCGTTTAATACAAAAGCCTCATAATGCTACATTGATTATATTTCCTGGTTAAGAGATAATGGCAAATTTTTTCAACAAAAAATTTGTCTTTTCGTCATGCCTGTAAATGACAGATTTCAATCATACCAGTGATCATAAAGCCCGGACTTCATCAAAATCCAGGCTTTACTTTACTTTGTTTTTAAGTTAATACTTTTCTTGTAGCTTAACTTAATGACATTGATCTATGACTTTCATTTCAAAATTCTATAGGTTTACAGTTCCATATACCTTACATGCTCTGAGTCCATTGCCTCCTGTTAAATATGTATGTACTGTATATTTCCCAGTATGGTATTTGTGATTGGCCATACTAACTGTTGCCTTATATGTTCCATCACTTT
>UMAP01045587.1_pt1 | contig 12121 bp, 8 predicted proteins | sample 1963731 | NCBI WGS metagenome assembly UMAP01 (sample SAMEA4835918, study PRJEB28245) | human gut metagenome | biome: gut microbiome; material: fecal sample | place: Denmark | collected 2008 | reverse complement strand
CCACGAAGCCGGCGGTAGTGCCGCCAGAAGCAGAAGCCAACCACCAGTAGCTCCGCAAGTTACCGCCCTGAACGCGCTTGACGCGGTTCATGTTGTGAGCGAAGAGCGGATACTGGATTTCGTTGCCAGCCGTCCACCCCGTCGTAGTCATGATTTTGGCGCCCATGACTTCAAACTCAGCGGGAAGCCACAGCTTACCTACGTTCGTCCACTGCTTTTCGTTGTCGGTGGAAAGGACGTTGCTCTCGTGATAGCGCGTCTGCGTATAAATCAACTTGTCCGCGATAACGCTTTTCAGTGTATCGGGCAGGTAGTAGTAAATACCGTCCGCCGTATAGTCCTTGTCCACCATTTCAAACGGTTTGGTCGTGCTGTTGGGAACCTGCCCCGCCAGAGAGTTGACGAACAGATAGCCGTTGCTTGCGCACCATGGATCTTTCAGCGTTTCAGACGTACCGTTGTTGATGATGATAAGGTTCATCTGGAACGCCTCCGGCCACAGCTCACGGGTCACGAAGTCGATGTGGTTGCCGAGTTCCGTCGCACCATAGCCCGTATACGGGTTGATACCCGCGACCTGCGCATTGAAAACGCGATTGTTGGAAGTAGTGAAGGGGATGTAGTCCGCCACATGGATCTGCGAGTAGTTACCCGCCGTAATGCGCGCCTTAATCCACGCCCACACGTTGTCATAGCTCGCGATTTCTTCCGCGTGCTTCACCGTCAGGTCAACACCGGGGTAGTAGCCATCGTTCGAGATGCCGATGATGTCCGCAGTATTGCCGTTCAGGCTGATTCGGTCAACGTAATTTGCCATAGTTCTTTTCCCTCCGTTCTTACTGCTGGTTGTTCAGGATGAATGTGCCGTTTGCGAGGGATGCCGTGATGGCACGACTGTCATACACGGTCATTTTCATTACCCCGTTTTCAAGGGCCAGTCCGTAGGCAAGCCCCACCAGCCCGGTCATGCGCGAGTCGGTGTAGGACTTTGCGTATTTCCGGGCCATGACCCAGAACGGCAGTACGAGTTGCAGAATTTTGCTCATTGTGCGCGCCTCCTTACTGCGGTACGAACACGCCGGATTCGTTGGTGATATACACCTTCTCGTCCGTGTCAGCCGTAACGTACAGGATAGAAAAAGGGGCGAACACCTGCTCGATGCTCATCCCCTCGATGCCTTGCCCCGTCGTCGGGAGCGTTTCGGGCGTTTCGCTCGCCACAATGAGCGCCCGGACTACCGTTTTTCCGTCTCGTCTGGCGACGGGTTCAACACTTACTGCTTTCACGCTTCGTTCTCCTTTCCGCTTACAATATTCTCCTTGTCAATCTCATCATGCAGATACGCAGCAAGAGCGTTAAGATCGTTATCGCACGCCACGACGATGTAGCAGTTATCGCGCCCCTGCACAATGAGCTGGTTCAGAGCGTCTTTGATTGCGCGGACAACTGCCGCCGCCTGCGCAGTAGACTTGATTTTATCCATGATGCACCGCACCTCCCGTTATGTGCCGATTGCGATCCAGTGTACCTCGCGGCTGCCCGACCCCGAACCACCTGACATACATACCTGAAAGTTGCTGCCGGTGATAGCCTGCGTTTTAAGGGCGTTTACACCGTAGGCGCTGGATCCGTTAGCCGCGTCGCCATACGACACGATGACAACAGGCGTAGACGAAAAGCTCGACGCGCCTGAGCCGCTTGAGTAGGAAACAGAGGCCCATGAAACCCCCGTAACGTATGTTGTGCCCCATGCGCACTTGAACGGCAGTAGTGCCAAATCAATCTGTCCCGATGTGATGTCATTGCCGCTGTGCGAGTGTGATGTTGCCGCCGCGCCTATGTTGGCAGGTGTGATGCCCAGATTGCTTCTGGCTTCTTCGGCGGTACTTGACCCCGTACCACCCTTTGCAAGCGGGAGGATGCCATTGGAGAAGCCGAGCGCCGTCAGCAGGTTCGTAAGCGTCACATAGCCCGCTGTCTTTCCGTCTGCATCCATGAAGGGGATTCTGTCTTCCGCAACGGGCGTGACGGCGGAAAGCGCGTTAATCAGATTGTACAGCGCGACGGCGGCAGTCGTTCCGCTTGTTCCGCCACGGCTGATGGGAATCGTCCCGTTGAGCTTGGTAGCACCGTGGTAGATGTCCCAGTCACCGTTGATTTGCACAGCGCGCTGTCTTGTGCCCTGCATACCGACACTGACGTTCAGCCCGCCGTCCATGCAGAAAATAACATGGTCGGAAGTTAGTGCAGTAACGGTCGTTTGAGAGTAGCTGCCAGATTGATTTTGCAGACCGTCGATTGCCGTAACCCGTACCTGACAGCCACTCGTGCCGCCGATACTGCCGCCGATGATGGTTGCGGATCCGTTGGTGATAGCTTGCGCGGTGCTCCATGTATCGGACCCGGCAGGAGCATACTGTGCTTGGAGCGTTACAAGACTGTTTTTGCCGTTTACGCTTGCGATTGTCACGCTTGCGGTTACGCTGATGTATGCACCTGTGTCGCTTGGTGTGCCGTTGCTGGTGCATCGGTACGCCGCAAGAGACGCGAAAATCGGGGAAAAGTAGTCGTAGACGGTGATCGTTTTGTCCGTTGCTGATGCTGCATTGCCGTAGGCGTTCGTAATTTTTGCCTTACACGTCAGCATCCCGGTTTCCATCAGCGCATTCGTCGTAAAGGTTGTTTCACTTTGCGAACTTTTCTGCTGAGAACCGCAGGAAAGCAGGATGTTCTTGTAGGACGAGCCGCTGCCCGGAGAACTGCCGCTTAGTGTCAGCTTGGCAGTGCTGTACCCTTTTACATATACGTCCCAGTTTGACGGGACAGTTGCGGGTTGTACCAGAGCAACTGACAGCGTACCCGCGGTCGGCACAATGCTCGCAGGGTCAACCGTGATGGTGAATGAATAGACTTCTGTGCCCACGCAGGATGAGTAGCTGTCATCCGTGTACGTTTCGAGCTGTGCATACGCCGTACCGGTCGGCCAGCTCGTCGGTATGCTCATCGACGTGTAGCTTATTCCTGCATCCAGATACTGCGTTTGCGCGTGAGTGCTGTCTCGACTCCAGCGCACGATGTGGCAATAGCTGTCCTCATAAGCGTTCAGAGTCAGTCCGATTGCGCTGCCCTGCGCGATGGAGGACGCGCTGAGGTAGCCGGTAGACTTGGAAGCGGCGGAGTAGTTGACGGTGATGGTGATTGTACAGCCAGTGCGGACGTTTAGGACGTTGCTCGTGCTGCTGACGCCGCCCCACACCGTAAAGGTGATACTGCCGCCCGTGAAATTGAGAAGTGCGGAGCTGACGCTGTACGCGACCTGCGTCTGAGAACCTGCGCTATCAAGGTCGAGGCTGACCTCAAAGTAGTTTGTCGAGAATCCGGCTGTTGTCTGTGAATAGACCGTGACGTCGGAGAACGACACGACCACACTCTGGATGGAACTGCCCGCGCCGGGGAGACTGCCGCTGCTCTGGTAAAAAGAAGCGGTTACAGTATTTCCACGTTTTCGGTAGGAGTTGGTCGGAGAAATACTGCTCGATGAAAAGACCACTGACGGCATAGTTCTTTGTCCTCCTTAGCTTTCCGCGCTTACATAGCGCAAGGAAAGACCGTTGGATGTTTTTGCCCACACGAAAGTGTTCTTGCCCTGCGCGCCGATAGCGAGGCTGTTTGTGATTTGCGCGTCGGTGATATACAGCTTTTTGTTGCTGATGTACGCAACCTCTGTTGCAACTGAGCCGCTATACTGCATGAATGAGAGCCGCTCGTTTGTCAGCAGGGTACGGAAAGCGCTGTTGGACTTGCCGATTTCCACGCCGTCACCGCTTGCGCGAATCAGTGTAGAGTACTTGGTATCCACGCTGCCCGCGGCGTTCTGCGCAGTCGCTTCAAATTCCGCTTGCAAGGATTCTGCTGTTTGCTTTAACGTGCTGTTGAAGGTTTTAAGCAATGAGTCGTACTGATTCGTGACGTAGGTTGACGATGCCTTGCTCTCGATGGAATCCTGCAAAACAGAAAAAGTAGTGTTGACGGAAATAAGCTGTTCAAGGATTTGTGGGATGTTCATGTCCTGTACAGACTGCCATTCCGTCCCGTTATATCGGTACAGTTTGCAGTTGTCGTCTGTATCAATCCAGAGATCCTGCTCCTTTGCGTCGGTGGGCGGGGTGCCCTGATAGTAGGTTTTTGCACCTGCCTCGCCGTCCTCTACCAGCTTTATCGGGGCTGCCCAGACGGAGACGGATACGGTTGCCGTTCGCGCCACAGCTTGGGATTGGATGACCCAGCATGGGTTGCCGTCCGCGTCGGGCAAAGATTGTGTCCAGCCGTCCAATGTACCTGTCAGGGATGCGGTGGCGAAGGTGTACAGAAGTGCGCTGGCAGGTACGTCCGGGGCACTTTCTGCTCTTTTGTACAGATGAACGACGGCGGAATTGTAGCCGTTCGTGCCGTCTGTACCGTTCTTACCGTCCGTCCCGTCTTTGCCCGGTTTTCCGTCCGCACCGTTTGCGCCAGTGTTGACCTTGCACCAGTTGATGCGAAGAGTCACGACAACAGGGGAGGTAACGTTCACGCTGAGTACTCCGTTGAGGGAATCTGCGTTGCCCAACGTTACGCCATCGGCTACGGTGATTGTGATGGGGACTTCTTTGCTTTCCAGCGCCGTGCCGATGGTAACGGTCATACCTTCTGGAGCACCCGTCACGCTTGCAACGGTCGGCGCGACGGAGGCTTTGCCCGTGTATGCCGCGACGTTGCTCGTGAACATCTTTTCACCTGTTACCGTTCCGTCTGCCGCCGCAGGGAAAGCAATGCTTGTGGCAGTCAGCATCACGCCGGAGTATTCGTCCTGTTGGTTAATGTGCAGACCGTTGAAATCAAGGGCGGTAGACCATGACTTGCCGCCGTCCTTTGTGAAGCCGATACCAAGGTTTGTTCCGTCGAATGCACCGATGCGGATCTGCCGCTGGTCACTGGTCGGGTCAATGAGGTAGATGTTGTCATTGTTCCAGTAGAAATCTCGTGACCCGCTGATTTTGACGAGCTGCGCGTTCAGTGTGCCAGTCGTAATGTTATCACCGTTGATGACCGTTTTGCCGCTGGTAGCGAGGTCAACCGATGTGATTGCGCCCTCAACCGTTACATCGCCAGTTAGGCGATACTTTTGTTCAACTGCGTCGAAGTAGATGCAGTCTTGCCATGCGCCGTCGTGGTAACGCTGCATGGAGAAGGTCGTTGCATTGGCAATCAAACGGGCAGCGGCCGCGCCATCGTGCAGCAGCTCACTGACGAAGCCCTCCTTGCGATTGATGCGGTTGCCGAAGTAACTTTTTCCCGTGCTGACATAGCGCTTTGCTTGTAGCTCTGCGGCGCTGACATACGGTACTTCGTCCTCATCGTCATCAGCGACGCCGTTTTGCAGGTCGCAGACAAAAGAAGGATTGCATCGAATGCTGATTGACGCGGCAATCAGAAGAATAGTTTCACCCTTTCGCGTGACGGAAAAGGTGTCTCCTACTTCAAGTAGCGGGTCGAGATATGTGCCCGAAAGTTCGTAGGGGATAAAACTGCGCCCGATTAGTCCTGTTTTGGAAGCGAGAACGATAACGCTGCCTTGCAGAGCGCTTTCGTCGGAAAGTGTAAGTACGCCGTTTGAAAGAGCACCGTCTGATACGAACAGTACCCCGCTCTTGAGCGAATAGCTCGCGCCTATTCTCTCCACCATTTCCTGTGTAGCATATTCGCACCCCGCCGCCAGCTCGATACCACTGTCATTGCCGTAGGTAAACTGGTTGTCCGCTGAATCTGTCAGCGTAATACGCGATATGCTTTTCTTGCCGGTTGAAAGAGGGGTGTACTGCATGTACGCTGTGCCGAGTGCCTGTATAGGTGAATCGGTGTCTGGGTACTGTACAAGCCTGAGTTCGCCCTTCTCTGTCATAACGAAGCTGCCGCCGTGCGCCGCGGCAATCATGGAAAGAATTTCCGACATAAGCACATCCTCGTTAGGATATGCGACTTTGTAGTCCCCGCCTGTTTTGATGACCGTGCGCGAGTCAACGGTTACACCCATAAGACTGACAATCTCGTTGAAAACGTCTGCCATAGCCACGGGCCAGACGGTATACTGCGTTTTATCGAGGTAGGTACGTCCGGCCAGCATCATGCCGTCGCGGCAGGTCAGCGTTACCAGACTGCCGGAGGTAGAACGCCGGGAAACCCAGTATTTGCCCTGCTTTACCCAGTCTGTGACAGTATTTCCATTCCGGCTTTTCAGCCTGCAAAACGCCTGTACGCAAGCCGCTTTCGGGATGGTTTCGTTTGCGTGCGGACGCACGGCGATGGTCAGCGAACCTGTGCAGCAGCGCCCGATACACGGCTCCTGCATGAGGGGTTTTTCGATGATGGGCGTTCCCTGAATGTCGGATTCTCGATACTCGCTGCCGCCAATCAGAAAACGGTACTCTGTGACGTGCGGGACGGCGAATACCGCCGCCCAGTTGTCAGGGCGGCTTTGCATTATACCGTCGCCTCCTTAACGCTGATAAGCGTGAAGGATATATCGTCCAACTTGATACCCTCATCAGTAAACCGCTCAATCGCCGCTGTGATCGAGGTGTTGTAAAACAGGCGGGTGCATACCCCGTCCAGAAGATCGGGGTACTGCACCTGTACGCCATCGTCGCCGCCTTGCAAGTCGGCTTCAAGCTGCTGCGCCGTTTCAAACGGCATAGGCCCCAGTTTGAGCGTCAGCTTGCGTTGGTGGGATTTTACGTTGGGGTGCATCACGTCACCAGCGTCACGCCCTGCATCCTCATCGTTGGTATTCTCACGCGCCCAGCCCAGCCCGGTTTTGGCTTTGACGTATGGGGCGTAGTCATGCCCGTTGATTTTGAAAACGCCTTTTGCCGGCATGCTTATGCACCTCCATAACTTCTAATCTGCGATCTTTGCAGATAATTCAGAGCTTTCATCAGGCTCTCGCCGTCGATCGTCAGGTTCTTGCCGCGCAGAACATCAATCAGTTCGCGCAGAAGGTCGCGCTGGTCGGACATGGTTTCGTCAAAGTTTGTCGTGAACGCCGTAAGGGGGTCAGAATCGCCCGCAGACGGGCTTTCAGCGGCTACCCTTGTCTTATACGGGATTACCGTTCCAGCCGCCACAGCGGGCGCGTAGAAGCCGCCAGCGGCGGTCAGCATGGAGGCAATTTGCATGAAGGTTGCGGCAATGTCGGAAAGACGGTTCGCAACTCTGTCCATGCCGGATACAACTGCGTTGCTTGTCATCTCAACGTCCGGGGCGCTGATGCTGGAATCGGCGATAGAGCTTGCAAGGTTGCCCATCGTCTTGAAAACTGCATCTTCTTCATTCACGATGCCGTCATTCAGACCTTCCATCATGAAGCCGCCGATAGATTTGAAAACCTTCGACGGGGACGCAATGCCCAGTGTGCTTTTGACGCTGTTCACGAGACTCTTGAACTTGCTGACGACGCGACTCTTGAAGTCACTCCAAAGCCCGGTGATGCCGCCCTCTGTACCGTTAGTGATACCTTCACCGACGCCGCTCCAGTCAACCTGCTTCGCTTCGTCGCGTGTGCCGGTAAACCAACCGATAACGGTGTTTTTGACGTTCTGCCATGCGGTATCCGCAGTAGACTTCACGCCGTCCCATGTGTTGGAAAGAAACTCCGTCGTGTTAGTCCATGCGGTTTCTGCGCCGGACTTTATGTTGTCCCATGTATCGGAAATGGTTTGTTTAACGTTGCCCCACGTTTCCGTTGCGCTTTTGGAGAGGTCATCCCATACGCCGGAAACTGTTCCTTTGATGCCCTCCCAGATTTCCGATGCTGACCCCTGCAATCCAGTCCACACGTCAGAAATCGTGGCTTTAACATCGTTCCATTTTTCGGTTGCGGCATCTTTCAGATTGTTCCATGTGTCAGAAATAGTAGTCTTAACACTGCTCCATACGTCCGTCGCGGCTCCTTTCAGGTCATCCCACACGCCGGAAACCGTGGTTTTAATGTCTTTCCACTTTTCACTTGCGGCATCTTTCAAGTTATTCCATGTGTCGGAAACAGTAGTTTTGATGCCCTCCCATGTTTCAGACGCACTTTTGGAAAGCCCGTCCCAAACATCGGATACGGTATCTTTGATGCCTTCCCATGCCGTGGAAGCCGCGCCTTTGATGTCCTCCCACAGACCGCTGAAAAATCCGGCAAAGTCTGCGACGATTCCCTCAACCCATTCGAGAATGGCTTTCCAGCCCTCTGTCAGTCCGTTCAGCAGACCCTCGATGATGAAGCCGCCCTGTTCCTTCATAACGGTGGAAGGGGAGGCGATGCCAAACGCTGCCTTGAATCCGTCAATAAAGGGCTTGAAAATGTTATTGTAAATCCATGTACCGATGTCAAGAATCGCGTTCAGGATACCCGCCAGCAGACCTGCAATGATGTTTCCGCCGTACTCATCGAAATACTCACCGAAATACGTCTTTACATCTTCCCACGCCTGCTTGATGCCATCCCAGATATTAGACGCGAGAGAGGCAATCAGCGCCGTAGCGCCGCCGATAGCCGCGCCCAGCAGCTCAAACATGCGGGAGACGAGACCTTCCCAGTCAATCGACTCGTAATAGCCCGTCACAGCATTGTAGAGTGCAGTGCCGAGCTCCGTCCAGTCAATCTCCTCGATGAACCCGATAGCGGCATCCATTGCGGATTTGGTGAAGTTGGAAATGAACGTGCCCCAGTCGGTAAGCCACTGCTCAATGTCGAGGCCGTTCACGATGCCCGCAAACTGCTTGCCGAGATCCTCCCACTTTACAGAGGCCAGAAGGGTGTTTGCAAGGGTAAAAGCGCTCGATACGAACGTGTTCAAGGCGGTCGTGATGCTTGCGATCATTCCCGCAACGTCGAGGCCGTTGACAATATCGCCGATCTTCTTGCCCACGTCTGCCCACTGAATGGACTGCATGAAGCTGGTGATTGCGTTGAAAACGCCCTTGATGCTTGCGTTGACGGAGGTAACGAGGCCGCTCCAGTTGATGGTGTTAAACCAGCTTTGCACACCTGTTCCAATCGACGCGCCCATCTGCTGCCAGTTGACGGTCGTGACAAAGCCCTCGATGGCGTTAATTAGCGCATTCCATTTGTTGGCGAACGTCGCGCCGATGGTCGCCCAGTCAGTGTTCTCAAAGATGCTGTTCAGTCCCGTAGCCAGTCCTGCGCCCAGTGTAGCCCAGTCGAACGTGCTGAGGAAGGTGTTGAGCGTACTGAACACAAGGTTCAAGCCATCAGAAATCAGCTTACCGAGGTTTGCCCAGTCGAAGCCGGACACAAGGCCGTTCAGAACAAGGGCAATTCGGTTTGCCCATTCCACGGCAAGCGGCTGTACCGTCATAATCCAGTCGTCAACTGCGGTCACGATGCTGTTCAAACCGCCAGCGACAATTTCGCCAATGCCCTCCCAGTCACCCGCTTCAAAGGCGGTCTTGATGGAAGTGAAAAAGTTCTGCACGGACTCAGGAAGTAAGCTGTCAATAGCTACGTCCTCGTACAGGTCGCCCGCGCTGCTCCCGCCGCCGCCTCCGCCTGAATCGGTGGATGAAGCCTTGTTCAGTTCATCAAAGCCGTAGACCTCATTTTTCAGTTCCTTCGCCGCTCCTGCCGCACCGCCGAGGCTTTTGGCATACTCGTCGGTTTGTTTTTTGGCGACCGTGACCGTGCCTTTGCCAGACAATAGAGCGAAGAAAGCGTTCAGATAGGAGATCGCCCTTGAAATCCAGCTGATAATTGTAGAAATCGCGGGTGCGACGGCGTTTACCAGATTGCCGAAGGTAACGGCCAAATTGGCGGACAGCCCTTTCGCGGCGTTCTTCATGCTCGACATAGAAGCGTTAAATGCCGAGGAATACTGCGCGAGGGAACTCATACATGCCTTGATAGACTGAATGGTACCCGAAATGAGCGTGCTCTTGATGCTCGAAAGCAGGATGGTTTTCAGACTTGTCAGGGACTTCACGAGTCCCTGAGAGCTGAGTACGCCCTCTTTTGTCTTGCTGAAAAACTTTTTCAGCCCGTTCGCCGCTGCTTTTGCGCCGGTAGATACGCCCTTAAAGACCATTTTCGCCAGTGCCGCATTCATGCGCAGAGCGGTAGAAGCCGCGCTTTTCAGTACGTTTCCAAACTTCTGCATAGCACTACCTGCGGTGCTTGCATCTTCGGGCTTTTGCCGAAGTTCGGAGTCAACGCGCCTGAGGGAGGCTTCGGAGCTTGCGGCAGGGTCAGAAATCACGTCAAACCCTGCGGCAGTTTGCTCGTAGCCCGCAAGCTGTGCCTGCATATCCCGCAGCGCACTGGACATTTCCTGATACTGTGTTGTGTCCGCCCCGCTTACATACGCTGTGCCGTTCGCCTGCATGGACTGCATAGAGCGTTCATAGGATTCCAGCGCGTATTCTGCGTTCTGAATCTGGATCTCAAGACGCTGCCACTCGCGGGAAGTCTTACTGGTTCCCAGCTGCTCCATTACGTCGCGGCGGTCATACAGCCTGAAAAGCGCCTGTTCGGCTTTTTGTGCGGAAGCCGCAAGCTGCTCATACTCAGGTGTTGTGACCTGCTGACTGCCCAGCCTTTGCAATTCTGCCTCCAGCTGCGTAGCACTGTCCCTTGCCTTATCCACGTTGACTTGGAAGCGCGTCATCTGAGCATCCGTCTTGATGCCCATCCGTTCGCTGTCAGCAAGACGCTGGAGCTGATTGCCCAGCGACGCACAGGAGCGTTCTGCCGCGCTCATGCTTTTTCCGAAATCGGATGAAGACACTGCGCTGGACAGTCGGGAGTTCATTGTTTCAGCACTTTGCGCGGCGGCGTTAATCGCGCTTCCTGCCTGCTGACAAGCAGAAAAAAGCGGCTGCATACCATTTGCAGCCGCACGCCCGGACTGGTTAATCGCCTGCGTTACTCCCCGGATGGCCTGTTGCATCCTCTGAGATCCGCGTTCAAAGCCGGTATTATCCAGCCCGGTATCAATGATAATAGAGCCGTCTGCGCCGTTTGCCATTAAATTTCACCTTCTTCCGGGAGAGAATCAAACATGGATTGCAGGGTGTCCTCCGCCTTTTGCGGGGCGGGTTTTTCTTCGATACGGCAAAGATTGACGTTGGAGCGATAAAACTCTTGCTCGTATTTTTCCAGCTTCTTTCCCCGCGCTTTCTTCTGTCGGATGGTCAGAACGAAGCCAAACAGCCCGTCGTGGTCTACGGACTGGTAGTAGCCGAGGAACGTCCACCAATGCAGGTAGGGCAGGGAACGGACTTCCATTCCTGCTGCTTTATTGACGGCGGGAAAAATCAGTTGCTCGTCCTTGTCCCAGTTGATTGTCTTGGGCGCGGGCGTATCCTCTCGCGTCCCGCAGTCGATAAACGCGGTTGCGGCAGCGTATGCCTGTTCATAGTGCTTGCTTGGGATCTTATCAAAATCCGTAAACAGGCGTCTCAAACAGACGTACACCTTTTCGCTGTCAGAAAGATTTGAATCGTTATAGGCGGAGAATATTTGCAGGATGTTACGGTAGTCCGTGCGGATTTTGTATGCCGTGCCGCATACGTCAAGGCTTGTTGGCAGTTGCCCCAGCATCCGGCGTCACATCCTTTTCGAGGTCAGCCAGATACTTTTTGACACGCTCCTGCGACAGCTTCGTTTCCGTCTCAATGGCCTGAGCGATAACCTGACCGAGAACGGTCAGCACGTTCTCAACGTAGAAAACGCCGTTGACAGACGAGAACGGATGCCGAGTTGCAAACAGCGCGTCTGCGTCATCCATGTCGAACAGCGCGTTAATGCGTTGCTTAACAATGGTTTCGACCTGTTGCAGCTTCTCCCAGTTATCGTCGAACTCCGCCGTGCCGTCATTTTTAATGTCCATATCGGACAGCGGCTTAATGATGGAATCAAAATCGTCCATCAGCGCCTTATAGCGGTCATAGATGGACACGTCGCCGGGACGGATGTGCAGCTTGCAAATGACTTTTCCATAAGGGTTGACGAGGGTAATCTCTTTCGTGCCGTCGTCCAGCGTGAAAACGTTCTGGTTCGTCTGCGGGAGCTTCGTTTTG
>UMAP01006127.1_pt1 | contig 12203 bp, 9 predicted proteins | sample 1963731 | NCBI WGS metagenome assembly UMAP01 (sample SAMEA4835918, study PRJEB28245) | human gut metagenome | biome: gut microbiome; material: fecal sample | place: Denmark | collected 2008 | reverse complement strand
CAGCCGCCCTTTACTGTTGCACAATGCCATACAACTTGCATCATAACACAGTTCATGCGCGATTGAAAAGGGTTTTTCGTATTTTTATCAGATTCCGAGAAGAAGCGAGGCAAAGTTGAAGTAGATCATCAGCGAGATGGCGTCCACGACCGTCGTGATGAACGGCGAGGCCATGACCGCGGGGTCGAAGCCGATCTTCTTGGCGAGCAGCGGCAGCGTACAGCCAACGACCTTGGCCGCGAACACTGTGACCACGAGCGTCAGGCAGATGACGAGCGCGACCGTGATGGTGATGGGATTGCCGAAGATCATCTTGTCGACGAGCATGAGCTTGACGAAATTCGCTGCGGCAAGCGTGGCGCCGCAGACGACCGCCACGCGGATCTCCTTCCAGATGACGCGGAAGAGGTCGGAAAATTCGATCTCGTCGAGCGAGATACCACGGATGACCGTGACGCTCGCCTGTGAGCCGCAGTTACCGCCCGTGTCCATCAGCATCGGGATATAAGCCGTCAGAATGGCGAACGCGCTGAGCGCGTCTTCAAAGCGGGCGATGATCTGGCCGGTGAACGTGGCCGAGACCATCAGAAGCAGCAGCCAGGGGATACGGGATTTGTACGTATCCCAGACGCTCGTCTTGAGGTATGGCTTATCCGTCGGCAGCATAGCCGCCATCTTTTCGATATCCTCGGTCGTCTCCTCTTCCATGACGTCGATGGCGTCGTCGACCGTGATGATGCCGACGAGGCGGTCTTCCTTGTCGACGACCGGAAGGGCGATGAAGTTGTACTTCGAGAAGGTCTGCGCAACGTCCTCTTTATCCTCGAGCGTGGAGACAGAGATGACGTGCGTCTCCATGATCTCGTCGATGGTGTCGTCCTCATCGGAGAGGAGGATCGTTCGCAGCGAGACGATGCCCTGCAGCTTGCGCGCCGGATCGACGACATAGCAGACGTTGATGGTCTCTTTGTCCGTACCGGTGCGGCGGATACGCTTGAGCGCGTCCTCGACGGTCATATCGCGCTTTAAGTCGACAAACTCCGTCGTCATCAGCGCGCCCGCGCTGTCGTCGGGGTATTTGAGAATTTCATTGATGCTCTTGCGCGTGTCGGGGTCCGCGTGCTTTAAGATGCGCTTGACGACGTTCGCGGGCATTTCCTCCACGATGTCGACCGCATCGTCCAGATACAGCTCGTCAAGGACCTCTTTGAGCTCGGTGTTCGAAAAGCCGCGGATCAGCATCTCCTGCGCGTCGGGATCGAGCTCGACGAACACCTCCGCCGCGGGCTCTTTGGGAAGGAGCCGGAACAAAAGGGGAATGCTGTCCTCGTCCAAATCTTCAAAAAGCGAGGCGATATCCGCGGGCTCCAGGTCTGCAAGCAGGTCGCGCAGCGCGGTATATTGTTTTCGCTTGAGCAGATCCTCGATTCTTTCCAGCAGTTCGTCGCGCATTTCTTCAAAGCCGACCATACCGACTCCTCCTTTCTGAAGATAGTGCCAAATCAAAGTGTTCAGGTGAATTTTGCGATAAAAAAATCCCCCATATCCTGCGTCCGGCGACGCGGCTATGGGAGCGACAATCAAGAAACACCCGCCCCTGGCGAGAAGTTTCCTTACCGTTCAAGCTTTAGCATCACGAGGCGGTGAAACTGCATTAGATGGCACCTTGCTTTCGATGCAACCTGTTCAAACCCTCTCATAGTGTCTCCACTACTCCGCGGCAGCAGTCCGTATCCTTGTGGTAGCCTTACCTACCGGACGATGTATGAACTTATCGGCACTATATTATGCACATTTTCCCGTCGTGTCAACCCCTTTTCCGGCTTTATTTCTGTAAAAAGTATGTCATGGCACGCGTTTCTGCTTCCCTTTCGAATTGGACTGTGCTATACTACATAAATTGAAGAGAAATCGACTTTTGAGGAGGTGAGCATCGCCCTTGCAGCAGTATCTTGACCGGCACCGCTTTTTGAAAGGCATCTACCTGATGGTCAGGCGGTACTTCGATCATCATGTTGGCCGCGACAGTGCGGCGCTCACATACTACCTTTTGTTTGCGCTTTTCCCGCTTTTGATCTTTTTGAGCAACTTAGTCGGCATCATGTCCGTGGATATCAGCGGCTTTCTGTATGAAATTCGCGCATTCATCCCGCAGGAGGCGCTTGACATCATCGAGCAGTACCTTATTTACGTCGGACGCGACTCCAGCCCGCGCCTGCTCTGGTTCTCGCTCGTTTTTTCGATCTATTTCCCGTACCGTGCGGCGGCCTCGCTGATGGGCTCTGTCCGGCGGGCCTACGGCGAGCATCGGCCCACGCAGTTTGCGCGCTATCAGATCAAGCTCCTGCTCTACACGCTGAGCCTCATCCTGATGATCGTGCTGTCGATCGGCCTTTCCGTCGTCGGCGGGCGGGTGCTGAACTACGTATCGAGCCACCTGTCGGCCTATATCACGCTGAGCGACGGCTTTATCCACCTGTGGTCGAGCCTGCGCTTTGTTATCATCGGCGGCATCGTATTCTTCCCCATCGCGATGATGTACGGCCTTGCGCAGGAGTCGCACCGGATGAACCGTATCTGGCCGGGCGCGGTGTTCTCGCTCGTGATGTGGCTCGTATTGTCATTCCTTTTTTCGTATTATGTTGAAAACATCGCGCGCTACTCCGTCATTTACGGCACGCTCGGCGCGGTGATCGTATTGCTTTTGTGGCTGTATCTCGCCTCGGTCATGCTGATCATGGGGGCGGAATTCAACAGCGTTTTGATGGTGCTGCGTAAGCAGCACACGGCGGAAGCCGAAGAGAATTTAGGAGAAACACAGAAATGAAAATCATCATTGTCGGTATCGGTAAGGTCGGCTACGCCATCGCCGAGCAGATGACGGGCGAAAACCACGATCTGGTCGTCATCGACCGCAACAGCGCCGTGCTCGACCACGTTGACTCCATGCTCGACGTCATGTGTGTGGAGGGCAACGGCGCGAGCGCCAGCGTCCTTTTGGAGGCGGGCGTGCGCGAGGCGGACCTTCTCATCGCCGTTTCGGAAAACGACGAGGTCAACCTCATCTGCTGCCTGATGGCGAAAAAGCTCGGCGCGAAGCACACGGTCGCCCGCGTACGCAACCCCGAGTATTTCCGCGATGCACCGATCCTGCGCCGCGAGATCGGGCTTGATATGATCATCAACCCCGAAAATGCCGCCGCGCAGGAAATTTCGCGCATTCTGCGCGTGCCGTCTGCGTTCAGCGTGGAGACGTTTGCCCGCGGACTTGTCGAGCTCATCGGCTTTCAGACCGAAGAGGGCGACAGCCTTGTCGGCAAGTCCCTCATCGACTACAACCGCGAAAATCCCAACAGCATCCTCATGTGCGCGGCCAAGCGCGGGGAAGAGGTCATCGTGCCGAACGGCTCGTTCGTCCCGCAGACGGGCGACCGCGTGTACGTCATCGGCACGCCCGCGGAGACGACGCGCGTGCTGCGCTCGATGGGCAGGGCCATGGCGCCCATCCGCCGCGTGAGCATCCTTGGCGGCAGCCGCATCGCACAGTACCTTGCCTGGGTGCTCACCGACATCGGCACGCACGTGACGATCGTGGAAAAGGATGAGGCCAAATGTCTCACGCTCGCGGAAAAGCTGCCGAAAGTCACCGTCATCCACGGCGACGGCACGAATCACGACCTGCTCGAATCCGAGGGTATCTTCCACTGCGACGCGTTCATCGCTGTGACGGACCGCGACGAGGAAAACCTCCTCATGGCGCTCACGGCCAAGCGCTACGGCGTGAAAAAGGTCGTGCCGAAGATGTCGCGCATGGGGTATCTCGACATCGTGAACCTCACGGGCCTCGACACGGTCATCTCGCCCAAGGCCATCATTGCAAGCCAGATCTCAAGTTACGTCCGCGGCCTTGCCAACTCGCAGGGCAGCGCGGTGGAGAGCCTGCACTATATCCTCGGCGGCGCGATCGAGGCGGTCGAATTCACCGCGACGAGTGCCACGCACTTTCTCGACCGGCCGCTCAGCAACCTGCATTTTCGAAACGGCCTGCTCGTTGCGGCCATCGTGCACAACGGCCGGATGGAGATCCCGAACGGCCATTCCCAGATCCATGCGGGCGACCGCGTGATCGTGGTGGCGAAAAAGCTCTTTTTGCAGGACCTCAACGATATTCTCGGCTGATGTGCCGGCTGCTTGCGGCAAGGAAGTTTCATTATGAACCAAAATCTTATTCTCAGAATCGTGGGCGTCATTCTCTGTATCGAGGCGCTTTGTATGATCCCGCCGCTGCTGCTGAGCGTGTTCGGCGGTGGTGTTGACCAGAGGGCCTTTTTGTACGCGCTGCTTATCTGCGGCGGCGTGGGAGTGCTGCTCTCGCTCATCCGCGCGGACAACGCGCGGCTCCAGACGCGCGACGGCTTTGTCTGCGTGGCACTGTGCTGGATCGCGCTGAGCGTGTTCGGCGCGCTGCCGTATTTTTTCAGCGGCAGCTGCAGCTTTATCGACGCCATTTTCGAGACCGTCTCCGGCCTGACGACGACCGGCGCATCCATCTTCCCGTCGCCTGCGTCGCTGCCGCGGGGCATCCAATTCTGGCGCGCGCTCACGCAGTGGATGGGCGGCATGGGTATCCTCGTTTTGATGCTGGCGCTGCTGCCCAAGCTCAGCGAGGGCAGCGTGAACCTGATGAAAGCAGAATCCCCCGGCCCCATCAGCACAAAGCTCCGTCCCCGCACGGGTGAGACGGCGCGCATCCTGTACCGCATCTACATCGCGCTCACCGTGGCGGAGGCGCTGCTGCTGCGCATTGCGGGCCTCCCGCTGTTCGATGCGATCACCACGGCGCTGACGACGATCTCTACCGGCGGCTTTTCCATCCGGGATGCGAGCATCGCGTATTATCAATCGCATCTTGTCAACTGGATCCTCATTTTCTTCATGTTTGCCGCAAGCGTGAACTTTACGCTCCTCTACCTCTGCGTGACGCGCCGCTTCCGCGAGGCGCTCAAGAGCGAGGAGCTGCGCGTTTACTCGCTGGTCGTGGTCGGCGCGTCGGCAATGATCGCGGCGGACCTGATCGTGCGCACGGGGCGCGACATCGGCTCGGCCATCGAGAATGCGGCCTTTCAGGTAACAACGCTCATTTCAACGACCGGCTACTGCACGGAGGATTTTGACCTCTGGCCGCAGTTCTGCCGCTGTATCCTCGTGCTGGTGATGTTTTTCGGCGGCTGCGCGGGCTCTACGGCGGGCGGCGTCAAGGCCTCGCGCATCGTGCTTTTGTGCAAGTCGCTGCGGCGTGATCTGCGGCGCGTGATGCACTCGCGCGAGGTGCGCCCCATCACGCTCGACGGACATCGCGTGACGGAGGAGACCGTCTCGTCCGTTTCGGTCTTCTTCTTCGCCTATATCGCGATCATGCTGCTCGGCACGCTGATTTTGTCGCTTGACAACATCGACTTTACCGCGGCGTTCACCGCCTCGCTCACGGCCATCAGCAACGTGGGCCCGGGCCTTGGCGCAGTGGGACCGACGTGCAACTTCGGCTTCCTCTCCGGCATCAGCAAGCTCACGATGAGCGCCATCATGCTGCTCGGCCGTCTTGAGATCATGCCGCTGCTTGTCCTCTTAATGCCCTCTGTCTGGCGCAGAAAATAAAAGAAAATTAAAAAGGGTGGATCGCAATTTTGCGATCCACTCTTTTTGAAAAGGATTCGCTGCGCTTCGTCGCGTTGCCGATGGCGGCCATGATAGCGGTGGGTGTTGCCAGCACAAGCGCGCAGGGGCAGAAGACGACCAGAATCGTCACCGCGCGGATGATCTCACCGGAGATGAGCCACGTCAGCGCCGCGGCGGTCAGGGCGATGACGACGATCCATGTCGCCCAGCGGTCGGATAGACCGACGATCTTGGCCTTGTCCGCGTCGGCGGACTGGACAAGGCGGATCATGCGCTGGATGGAGCTGTCCTCGCCAACCTTTGTGGCCTTCATCTCGAAAGCGCCGAACTGGTTGACCGTGCCGGAGGAGACCTCGTCGCCGACGCCCTTGTCGACCGGCAGCGATTCACCCGTCATAACGGCCTGATTCACAGATGTCTGGCCCGATACGATCTCTCCGTCGACGGGGATGGTCTCGCCGGGCAGCACGCGCAGCAGGTCGCCGACCTTGACGGCCTCGGCGGGGACGGCCGTTTCCTCTCCGCCCAAGATGACGCGCGCGGTCTGCGGTGTCAGATGGACGAGCTTTTCGATGCCCGCGCGGGCGCGGGCGACAGTCAGCTCTTCGAGAAGACCGCCGAGCTGCATGATGAACGCGACCTCACCCGCGGCGAAGTCTTCGCCGATGCAGACCGACGCGATCAGCGCGAGCGAGACGAGCACGTCTGCCTTGATGTCGAACGCCGTGACAAGGCCGATGACGGCCTCTAAAATGATGGGGATGCCGCAGAGGATGATCGCGGCCCACGAGGCGTCGAACGGCAGGGGGACGAGATCAAAAATGCTGACGATCAGCGCGATGCCGGAGATCACGAGCAGTGTGATATCTTTTTTTGTGCCGCCCAGCTCTAAAAAATGCTCCAGCTTTTCCATTGCCTGTTTCACGGAAACAGCTCCTTTCTGTACCGTAGGGGGTATGGGCTTATTATACATATGGGGGTATAGGTTGTCAAGCGCACAAAAAGAGCGAAGCAGCACAAAACTGCTTCGCTCTTTTCATGTAATTCTGATAAATGTGCACTCAGCCCATGTTCGAAAAGCGCTCGACCGCCTTCGTAAAGTTCTCGATCGTTTTGTCCGCGTCGCCGTGCTCGATGCCGTCGCGCACGCAGTGTTTGATGTGCCCCTCAAGCACGACCTTGCCGCAGCCGTGCAGCGCGGATTTGGCCGCATTGATCTGCGCAAGAATATCCTCGCAGGGGACGTCCTCGTCCACCATGCGGTCAATGGCCTGCACCTGACCGATGATCTTTTTGAGCCGGCGGTGCAGATTGTCGGCGTCCATACACTGTTTCATCGTTTGACCTCCATACCTATTGGGGTATCTGCATTGTACACTTTGCGCCGCGATTTTGTCAATATGCGCTGCCGCGCCGGTTTTGTGCGCCTTTGGCGAAAAAATGGCGTTTTGCGGCAATTTTCTCTTCCTCCGCGGTGTTGCAGAGCAAAAAAAAGTGTGATAGGATATATTAGAAATAGTATGACCGGCGGCCATATTGCCGTCGGAGCGATTTTGAGGTAACCGAATGAAGAAAAGCGACAAAACACCCAAGCAGACCCACCGCCGCGCGGACCCGAACGTCATGGGCCTCCACGCGGATGTGGTGGAGCAGAATATCACCGAGACGCTGGAAACGAACTACATGCCCTACGCGATGTCCGTCATCGTTTCGCGCGCCATTCCGGAGATCGACGGTTTCAAGCCCTCGCACCGAAAGCTCCTTTACACGATGTACAAGATGGGGCTTCTCACCGGCGCGCGCACGAAGAGCGCGAACATCGTCGGACAGACGATGCGCTTAAACCCCCATGGCGACGCCGCGATCTACGACACGATGGTGCGCCTTTCCAAGGGCTACGGCGCGCTGCTGCACCCGTTCGTCGACTCGAAGGGCAACTTCGGCAAGGTCTATTCGCGCGACATGGCGTGGGCGGCCAGCCGATACACCGAGGCGAAGCTCGCGCCCATCTGCGCCGAACTCTTCCGCGACATCGACTCCGACACCGTTGATTTTGTCGACAACTACGATAACTCGATGAAAGAACCGGCGCTGCTGCCAACAACGTTCCCGAATATCCTGGTCTCGGCCAACCAGGGCATCGCGGTTGGCATGGCGAGCCAGCTGTGCGGCTTTAACTTGGGCGAGGTCTGCGACACGACGATCGCCTTTTTGAAAAATCCCGAGGTGTGCATCAGCGAGACGCTGCTCGCGCCCGACTTCCCGACCGGCGGCGAGGTATTGTACGACCCGCGCGCCATTGAGGACATTTACAACACCGGCCGCGGCGGCGTAAAGGTGCGCGCCCGCTGGCGCTACGACAAAAAAGAAAATCTCATCGAAATTTATGAAATTCCCTACACCACCACGACCGAGGCCATCATGGACAAGGTCGCCGAACTCATCAAGGCGGGCAAGGTCAAGGAAATTTCCGACATGCGTGACGAGACCGACCTCTCCGGCCTCAAGCTGACGATCGACTTAAAGCGCGGTGCCGACCCCGACAAGCTGATGCAGAAGCTCTTCAAGGCGACGACACTGCAGGATACGGCGTCGTGCAACTTCAACGTCCTGATCGGCGGCATGCCGCGCGTGATGGGCGTGCGCGAGCTTTTAGACGAGTGGTGCGCGTGGCGCACCGAGAGCGTCAAGCGCCGCGTGTACTTCGTGCTCAAAAAGCGGCAGGACAAGCTGCACCTCTTAAAGGGCCTTAAAAAGATCCTGCTCGACATCGACAAGGCCATCAAGATCATCCGCGAGACGGAAAAGGAGGCCGACGTCGTGCCGAACCTGATGATCGGCTTTGGCATTGATCAAATTCAGGCGGAATACGTCGCCGAGATCAAGCTGCGCAACATCAACCGCGAATATATCCTGAAGCGCGTGGAGGAGACGGCATCGCTCGAGGCGGAGATCGAAGACCTCGAGGATACGCTCGCGCGCCCGTCGCGCATCCGCAAGATCATCGTCAGCGAGCTTGAGGACGTGCGCAAAAAGTACGCCGAGCCCCGCCGCACCGGCATCCTCTACGACTATGCCGAGGACGCCGAGAGCGAGGAGGACGCCATCGAGGACTATCCCGTGACGCTGTTTTTGTCGCAGCACGGGTACTTTAAAAAGATCACGCCGCAGTCGCTGCGCATGTCCGGCGAGCAGAAGTTCAAGGAGGACGACGCGCTCAGCATGAGCGTGGAGAGCTCCAACGCCGCCGAGCTGATGTTCTTCACCGATAAGGCGCAGGTCTACAAGACGCGCGCGAGCGACTTTGCCGACGGCAAGGCGAGCCAGCTGGGTGACTACCTGCCCGCCAAGCTCGGCATGGACGAGGGCGAGAGCGTCATGGGCATGGTGCTTCCCGGCGATTACAGCGGCTATATGATCTTCTTCTTTGAAAACGGCAAGGCAGCAAAGGTCGAGCTGTCCGCCTACAAGACGACCTCGAACCGCCGCCGCCTGACCGGCGCCTACAGCGACAAAAGCCCGCTCAAGGCGCTGTTGCATCTCAAGGAAGACCGCGAGATCGCCGTCTATTCGACAGAGCCGCGCGTGCTGATCGTCAACACGGCGCTTCTTGGTGTGAAGACGACGCGCACGACGCAGGGCGTCGCGCTTTTGACGCTCAAAAAGAAGTACGTGCTCGACATGGTGCGCTTCCCGGAGGAGACCGGCATCACCGACCTTGCCCGCTACCGCGGCCGCAGCATTCCCGCGACGGGCGCGCTGCTCAAGACGGAGGACAGTGACGACAAGCAGCTCTCGCTGATTTGACGTCGGAAGCCTGAGAGAAACATGTGAGGGGAGAAAATTTATGAAAAATAAAAAACTGCGCGAGCAGGTGAAAAGCTATATCATTGTCACGCTTGCCTGCGTGCTGTATGCCTTGTCGTTCGATTGGTTCTATGCACCGAATGGCTTTACGGTCGGCGGCTTTACGGGTATTTCGCAGATCATTAACTTTTTTGCACCCATTCTGCCGGTCGGTACGATGGTCATCGTGCTCAATGTGCCGCTTTTTATCGTGGGACTTAAAAAATTCGGCTTCGCATTTTTGTGCAAGTCCATCTACACGATGACGCTGAGCTCCATTTTGATCGACGTCATCGCGGCGCTCCACGAATTTGCGCCTATGGACCCGCTGCTCGCGTGCCTGTACGGCGGCGTGACGCTCGGTATCGCCTCAGGCCTGCTGTTCCGCGAGGAGACGACGACGGGCGGCTCGGAGCTCGGCGCGTGGATCGTGCGGTCGCACGTTGAACGGCTGTCAATCGGCAACATCTGCCTCGGCATCGACCTGACGATCATTCTGATCTACGCCGCGGTGTTCCACAGCCTCAACAACGCGCTCTACGGCGCGCTCGCGCTCTACATCACGACGAAGGTGCTCGATCTGGTCGTCTACGGTCAGAACACGGCGAAGGTCGCCTACATCATCAGCGACAAGTATGAGAAAATCATGCAGGAGATGCTGCGGCGCGACATGGGCGTGACGCTCCTGAACGGCAAGGGCGGCTACACGGGCGCGGAGCGTCCGCTGCTGTTCTGCGCCATCCGCAAGAAGGAAGCGGTTTCGATCAAGCGCTATATCAAGGAGCTCGACCCCGACGCCTTTTTCATCGTCTGCGACGCGAGCGAGGTGCTCGGTGAGGGCTTTGGCGAATACGACCCGCAGGGCCTCTAAGGATATCAGGATACAAGGAGGAAGCAGGAATGGATCTTACGACGGTGGAGAAGAATCTCAAAGAGCGCGGCTTCAAGGTGTCTGCCTTCGCGACGGCGAAGGAAGCGGCGGACTATCTGAACGCGCAGATCGACGGAGAGAGCGTGTCGTTCGGCGGCAGCATGACGCTCTCTCAGATGGGGCTTTTTGAAAGCCTCGGCAAGCACAACAAGATGTTCAGCCACTGGAACGTGCCCGACGGCATGAACGCTGCCGAGGTGCTCAAAAACGCCTCGACGTGCGACAACTACCTGCTCTCGGCCAACGGCCTTGCCGAAACGGGCGAGATCATCAATATCGACGGCACGGGCAACCGCGTGTCCTCGTCACTCTTCGGCCATAAAAAAGTCTGGTTTATTGTCGGCAGCAACAAGATCGCGCCGACCTATGACGAAGCGCTCTGGCGCGCCCGCAACATTGCTGCACCGAAAAACGCGCAGCGCCTCGGCGTAAAAACGCCCTGCGCCGTGAACGGCGACCGCTGCTACGACTGCAAGAGCCCGCAGCGCATCTGCCGCGGCCTTGTCGTGCTGTGGGAGGCCATCCGCAGCTGCGAGACCGAGGTCGTGCTCGTCGACGAGCCGCTTGGCTACTGAGAAAGAGAGATTTCGCCCAAAAGGAGGGAGCGCCGTGCGCAAAAAGTTCATTCCGCTTTCGCTGGCGCTCTGCCTGACGCTCTCGGGCTGCGGCGGCAACGTCGTACTTGAGCGTTCCTACAGCGTCTCCACGCCGCACAGCGAGGTCTACTGGGAAAACGAGGGTGCGGACACCCTGCGCGCCGACAGCTATCAGGACCTCGTCAATGCGCTGCTGCTGCTCCTTGGCGAGCACAGCGAGGAAGGCGTTGTGCGTATTTACAGCGAGGAAGACGCCGCGGCCATGGCCGAGCAGGCCTGTAAGGAGGTGCAGGAGGAGACGGCACTGGGCGCGTATCTTCTTGACTACATCAGCTACACCGACACGCAGGAGCGCGCCTATTACGAGATGCACGTGCGCCTCGGCTACCGCCGCACGGCGGAGGAGCAGGCGGGCATTGTCACCGCGACGAGCACCGAGGCGCTGCCTGACCTTCTGCGCCTGACGGCGCGCGAGGGCGCGCTCAGCCGTATCGCCGTGCGCTTCACGTACTTCACCGCGGACCGTGACGGCATCCGCGACATGGTACGATCTGTGCAGGAGGAGGTCGACCCCGGCTTTACTGAGCCGTGGCAGGTGAACTTCTACCCCGATACCGACGATGTCGGCATTGTCGAGGTCGTGCTGCGGGAAGCGTAAAAAAGGATAAGAAAAGAGCCTGAACAAAGCGTTCAAGCTCTTTTTGTGCTTTATAGGGGAGAGAGAAAACGTTAGGAGAGGATCGCGCGGTCGTTGGCGAACTCGTCGCCGCTGGCTTTCGTGAACTGCTCAAGAAGATCGGGCACGGTCAGCTTCTTCTTCTCCTCGCCCGCAATGTCGAGGATGACGTGGCCGTCGTGCAGCATGATGAGGCGGTTGCCGTACTGAATGGCATCGCGCATGTTGTGCGTGATCATCAGCGTGGTGAGCTGGCCCTCGCGCACGATGCGGTCGGTGAGCTCCATGACCTTGGCGGCGGTCTTCGGGTCGAGGGCTGCGGTGTGCTCATCGAGCAGCAGCAGCTTGGGGCGCTTGAGCGTTGCCATCAGCAGCGTGAGCGCCTGGCGCTGGCCGCCGGAGAGCGTCGAGACCTTCGTGGTCAGGCGGGACTCAAGGCCGAGGCCGAGACCGCCGAGCAGCTCGCGGTACTGCTCCT
>UMAP01046569.1_pt1 | contig 12402 bp, 7 predicted proteins | sample 1963731 | NCBI WGS metagenome assembly UMAP01 (sample SAMEA4835918, study PRJEB28245) | human gut metagenome | biome: gut microbiome; material: fecal sample | place: Denmark | collected 2008 | reverse complement strand
CCTGCCCCTGCTACTGCCGCAGCACCTGCTCCTGCACCGGCTGCTGCTCCTGCTCCTGCAGCTCAGGGCACAGCAGGTTCAGTTAAGGTTGAAGCTCCTATGCCGGGCACAATCCTTGATGTTAAGGTTTCAGTAGGCGATTCTGTTTCAAGCGGTTCTGTTCTTTGCATTCTTGAAGCTATGAAGATGGAAAACGAAATCGTTGCTCCTCAGGACGGCACTGTTGCTTCTGTTAATGTTTCTAAGGGTGACAGCGTTGAAGCAGGCCAGGTTATCATTACATTAAACTAAGAGGTGTCGTAAATGGCTAAAATCGGAATTACTGAAACAGTTCTCCGTGATGCTCATCAGTCTTTGATTGCAACACGTATGAGAACTGACGAATTTGAGGGCATTCTCGAAAAAATGGATAAAATCGGCTATCATTCACTTGAATGTTGGGGCGGTGCAACATTTGACAGTTGCCTTAGATTCCTTGATGAGGACCCGTGGGACAGGCTTCGTCTTATTCGTAAAAAATGTCCTAATACAAAGCTCCAAATGCTTTTCAGAGGTCAGAATATGCTCGGTTATCGCCATTATTCTGATGAGCTTGTAGATTATTTTGTTAAAAAGAGTATTGACAACGGTATCGATATTTTGAGAATTTTCGACGCTCTTAACGACGTTCGTAATCTTCAAACAGCTATTGATGCCGCTAAGAAATACGGCGGTCACGTTCAGGCAGCTATTTCTTATACAACCGGTCCTGTTTTTGATATTAACTACTATTGCAATTATGCAAAGCAGCTTGAAAATGCAGGTGCTGATTCAATTTGTATTAAGGATATGGCAGGTCTTTTGACCCCTTACGGAACTTATGACCTTGTTAAGGCACTTAAGAGTACAGTCGATATTCCTGTTCAACTTCACTCTCACTATACTTCAGGCCTTGCTTCTATGGTACACCTTAAAGGTATTGAAGCAGGTGTTGATGTAATTGATACTGCCATGAGCCCGCTTGCTATGGGTACTTCTCACCCGGCTACAGAGTCTATGGTAGCTGCACTTAAGGGTACTGAATACGATACAGGTCTTGATATCAAGGCTCTTTCTGAAATCAGAGATTTCTTTACACCTCTTCGTGAAAAGTATCTTGCTTCAGGTCTTCTTGACCCTAAGATGCTTGGTGTTGACGCTAATACTCTTCTTTATCAGGTGCCGGGCGGTATGCTTTCTAACCTTGTTTCTCAGCTTAAGCAGGCAGGTAAGGCAGACAAGCTTGACGAGGTGCTTGCTGAGGTTCCGAGAGTAAGAGAGGATTCAGGTTATCCTCCACTTGTTACTCCTACCTCTCAAATCGTTGGTACTCAGGCTGTATTCAACGTTATTATGGGCGAGAGATACAAGATGGTTACTAAGGAATTTAAGGATTTGGTTGCAGGTAAGTACGGTAAGACTCCTTGCGATATTGACCCTGATTTCCAAAAGAAGATTGTAGGCGATGAAGAAATTATCACTTGCCGTCCTGCGGATCTTATTCATGATAAGATTGATGATTTCAAGGATGAAATTAAAGAGTATTATGAGCAGGAGGAGGATATCCTTTCATATGCTCAGTTCGGTCAGGTTGCTGTTAAATTCTTCCAAAAGAGAAGAGATAAAAAATACAACCTTGACGGTAAGCATGAGGATTTTGAATCAAAGGTTCACCCTGTTTGATTGTTCAATAATTTAATAATAGTCTAAAAGGTGTTGCATAAGCAGCACCTTTTAGTTTTTTTGTTCACAATGTACTATATTCTTTATATAATTATTAATATATGTATAACAAACGCCTAAAAATTCTTAGCATTTGTGAAGATTTTGTGTATAAACTATTGCAAAATGTTGTATCTTGTGCTATATTCATATTAGAGTACTGTTTGAAAAATTATTATAAATTGGAGGAACTAAAAAGTGAAAGAAACATTCAAAAAGCTATTCGCATGCCTTATGGCTTTGATTATGGTGATGACTGTAACCCCGTTCACAGCCGTTACCGCTTCAGCCGCAGAGGCAAAAAGCTCAAACATTGCGGAAACTGAGGCTAAATACAAAAAAGCCCCATCAACAACCTTTACCGCCAAGAAGGGTATGAGTGAGGTCTCTTGGCTCAACAGCAGTGAAGTAACTACAACTGAAGGAACAACTTATAAGCAGTCTTTTGCTCCGTCATCAAATGTACTTTATTGGCCGAGCGCTTATGTGGGAACAACAACTAATCTTGATGGGAGCGCAAACAGACTTAATTTTAAAATGTTTTATCCGTCGGCAGTATTGCTTTGGGACGGTAAAACAGACGTTTATATGCCTATTATGGCACTTGCTCAAAATACACTAAAAAGCAATCCTTTGGCATTTGACTCCGGCAGAACAATTTTTTATGCTGCACCTTATGATTTGGAACGTTTAAACGCTGCCACATCTCCTGCTCACAGTACGGATTTTTATGCTGATGAATGGCGTGGTGTTACCGGTTCGAAAAATGAGAATTTTACATTGACCAGATATTCTGACGGCTCAACTTTTGGATTTGCTGCTGAAGTATTAACCTCGTTTATTTTCAAAGGCGAAGGCGCAGGTAAATGCTATAATTTCGGATTATCCATGGAAAATGATGCCGCAAGTTTTCTTCACGTTGACAGTGGCATAACATTTGATTCAAACGGCTACTTAGCTAAAAAACTCTATTGGACAACTAATTCATACAGTGATCCGGAGCAGTTTAATACATCTCAGGATAACAACTCTTGGCAGTCAAGCTCTACAATTTATGTAGTAAACTATGAGCCTGTTGCCGATGCTGCAAATGAAGCGGCAGAATATTTAAAAACTTTAGTTCAAACAGATTATACTCCCGATGCAATCAATGCATATTACGATGCTGTTGCGGCATTGTATGATTTTGACCCTAACACTTATTTTGACCAAAATGACGGTAAATCCGCAACTGATGTTGAGGACATTGCTGTTCGTGTAGGTAAGTGCACAACGGAAATTAAAAAACTTGTTGATAATTATAATGTTGCAAAGAAAAATCTTGAAAACAGTAAGCAATACCGTATTTCGTTTACAGATGTAAACGGTGATCCTGTTGCTGACCACTACTACAAGGCTGGCGAAACCATTATTCAGCCTAAGCTTGATAGTGATAAGTTTATAAATACAGATCCTGAAGGTCATTATACTGCTTCTTATAAATGGCAGCCTGCAATTTCAGCTACAGCTACAGCTGATGTAAACTATGTTGAAAAAGCAGTAATTCCTGTTAAAACACCGCATGAATATCCTGCAAATTATACTCATGTATATCAAGATGGCAAATATGCACATACACGCAAATGTGCATTGTCTGATTGTGGTTATATTGATTGGGCATATTGCACATTCGTAAAGGATGAAGAAAAATCTAAAGATGCAACTTGCACAACTGATGAAATCCTTGTAAAGAAATGCTCAGTTTGCGGTCAGTCTTATACCGATAACGTTAATAATAAAAAGAAACTCAATCATGATATGCAGTTGGTAAAAACAGTTGCACCTACATGTGCCGATGAAGGTTATGATTTATATAAGTGCTCAAGATGTGATGACACTTATGTAGGAAATTATGTCGATGCTATTGGTCATAGTTATAATAATGTAGTTACTCCTCCAACCTGTACGGCAGGCGGATATACAACGCATACTTGTGTAAAAGGCGACAGCACTTATGTTGATTCTCAAACTTCGCCTCTCGGTCATAGCTATACTGCAACTGTAGTTGCTGCTACAACAACGTCACAAGGCTATACAGTATATACTTGTACACGTTGCGGCGCTAATTATGTAAGCGATTACACGCCTGTATTGCCGACTCTTACTCCGAATGAAAACAAAATTGCTAAAGAATACGGAGTAGATGCTAAAACAGCTCAGGAAATTAATTACATTTTTATCACTAATAATGTTTCAAGTGATACGGCTTCTTTAACCGAAAGCAAAATGACTGCTAAACCTCCTAAAGGCGACGGCGATTATAAAGGCTCAAACTTCGGACTTTTAAGAGCGCAAACCACTAAACTTAAAAAGAACAGTGTTACCGTTAAATGGAATAAGGTTAAAAATGCAGACGGCTATATTGTTTACGGTGCTAAGTGCGGTGCCAAGAGTAAATATAAGGTACTTAAGGTGGTTTCAGGTAAGACTACATCCTACACTCACAAAAAGCTTAAGAAAGGCACATATTATAAATATAATATCGTAGCATTTAAATATGTAAACGGTGTCAAGGTTACACTCGCTGCTTCTAAAAAGATTCACGCAACAACTCTTGGCGGTAAATACGGTGTAGCAAAGGCAGTTAAGCTTAATAAGAGTAAGGTGAAAATCAAAAAGGGCAAGACCTTTAAGATTAAAGCTTCTGAAATTAAGAAGGATAAGAAAATTAAGAAGCACAGAGCTATTTGCTATGAATCTTCAAATACTAAGATTGCCACAGTAAATTCAAAAGGAAAGATTAAGGCTAAGAAGAAGGGCAAATGCACAATTTATGTTTACGCTCAAAACGGTGTTTATAAGACTGTAAAGGTAACAGTTAAATAAAAATCAATAGTTTTGCAGAGGCGGTTGAAAAACTGCCTCTGTTTTTTATTTGACTACGAAATAAATATACCCACCATAGGTTAAAAGGAGCAGTATTCCTTGCCATCTTTGGAATTTTTGCGTTATTATCGTCGGCAAAACCGCAATGCAAATAACTATAAGGCATATTTTCATATCCATACTTACGCTTGAGGCAGAAACGGCAAGTTCACCGCTCCCTCTTGCTATTGAAATTAATGAGCAAAGCGGAAGAATTAATGTTAAATCAATAATGTTTGCACCGAGTATGTTGCCTGCCGAAAGTGTTCCGGATTTCTTTTTGAGCGCCGACAGCGCCGTTACAAGTTCCGGCAGGGAAGTGCCTATTGCAACTGCAATTACGCTTATCACCCTTTGTGAAATGTGTAAGTTTTTTGCTATTTGAGTTCCTTGCGATACAAGAAGTCTTGCGCCAATAACTGTTCCTATTGCGCCGAAAACAAATAAAACAGTACAAAGCACTTTTTCTTTTACTGTAAACGTTTTATCGTTTTCATCGTTTTTTACTTCTTTTTTTATGCTTTTTATGTTTTCAAAAATAAATACTGCAAATACTGATATTAAAAGCGTAACACCTAATGCGGACAAAAAATAATATTCTTTGCTTTCGCCTTTAAATTGTAATGTTTGTTTTTTTGTGATAACGCAGCCTATTATTAAAGATATAATTGCTAAAATCATTGAAATACCTTTAAAGAAAATGTCATGCCTTTTTATTTCAAAGGGCATAAAGGTTATGAAAAGTCCTAATATCAGTGCAGTGTTTGCCGTGACCGAGCCTATTGCATTGCCGACTGCCATATCGACGTTTTTGGTTACGGTTGCCTGAACGCTTACTATTATTTCAGGCAGAGTTGTAGCAATTGAAACGATTGTTGCGCCAATTATAAAATTAGGTATTTTAAGCATTTTTGCCGCTTGTGTTGCACTGTCTACAAAAATATCTCCACCCTTGATTATTAAAAAAAGTCCGATAATAAAAAAGGTGTATGTAAAAATATTCGCCATATCTGTCCGCCTTAAAATTTAGTTGTGTTAAATGCTTATATATGTTATAATATTTCAGTTAATTAATATATGAGGTGACGTTATGTCTAAAAACAAAAAATTCACTCCTTTAATATTTATTCCTATTGCAGTGGCAGTATTCGTGTTAATCTTTCTTGCTGTAAGCGGTCATTTAACTAAAACCGAGGATATAAAAAGGCCTACTGCCGAAACCTCAATTTCAGTTGTTAATGATGAAACGACTGAGCCTACAAGCGCTAATACCGACGGCAAGGTTACTCTTTGCGCAGTTGGTGATAATCTTATTCACAACACCTTGATTGATGCAGGTAAGCAGGAGGACGGAAGCTACGACTATACTTGCCTTTATAAAAATATTTCTCCCGTTATTCAAAAATATGATGTGTCTGTAATTGACCAGGAAACAGTTTTGGGCGGCTCTGAATTTGAATATACCGGTTATCCTGTTTTTAATTCTCCGCAAGAGATTGGCGACGCTGCTATTAAGGCAGGTTTTGATATTTTCAATTGCGCAAATAATCATATTATGGATAAAGGCTCTCAGGGCGTTATGAATGAAATTAATTATTTCAAAAAGCAAAAGGATATTGTTTATCTTGGCATTAACGAGGACGAGCAGAGTTATAACACTGTTAAATATTATGTAAAAAACAATATAACATTTGCGCTTCTTAATTATACCTATGGCACAAACGGTATTGACTTGCCAAGCGATAAGCCGTGGCTTGTTAATTTGATGAATAAGGACAAGGTTACTAAGGATATAAAAGAGGCAAGGGAAAACGCAGACGTTGTAATCGTGTTCCCTCATTGGGGAACGGAAAACAGCTTTGGTATATCTGATTATCAAAAGGAATATACTGAGCTTTTCAGTTCTCTCGGAGTTGACCTTGTTATCGGTTGTCACCCTCACGTTATTCAGCCGGTTAAAGAGGTTACTAATGACAAGGGGCACAAAATGCTTGTCTATTATTCTCTCGGTAATTTCATTTCTCATCAAATTGAAATTGACCAACTTTGCGGCGGTATGGCAAGTGTTGATATTGAAAAGAAAAACGGCGAAATCACAATTGAGGGCAAATTTGTACCGATTGTAACTCATTACAGCAGAACTGACAGCGGCAAATTTACATTTGACGTCTATAAGCTGAGTGATTATAACGAAGAGCTTGCCTCCTCGCATTCTCAAAAGGGCGGCACACCGGAATATTATAATAAGCTTGTTAAAAAGGTTGTAGATGAAAAATACCTCGATTTATCGAAATAGTCTATTTTTTGTCATTTTGTATAAAAACTTTTAACATGAATTATTGCTCACGTAGTAAATTGACAAAATTGTATAAAATCGTTGACAAACGTAAATTTGCTGACTATAATGAAATTGTAGTAAGAACAAAGGCGTTCCGAGTGAATTCGGAGCGCCTGTTTTTTTGCTTTATTTTATTAAAACAAATTCTTAAGAGAGGAGTATTTACTATGAGTAAGTACACAAAGGAAGAAATCCTTAAAAGCGCACAGGAAAACGGCGTAGAATTTATCAGACTTCAGTTTACAGACGTTTTCGGCATTATGAAAAACGTTGCTATCACAAGCTCACAGCTTGAAAAAGCACTTGATAATGAGTGTATGTTTGATGGCTCGTCAATTGACGGCTTCGTAAGAATCAACGAAAGTGATATGTATCTTCATCCTGATTATGATACATGGACAATTTTCCCTTGGAGAAAGCACCAGAACGCTCAGACAGCTCGTCTTATTTGCTCTGTTTATTGTGCAGATAATAAAACTCCGTTCCTTGGCGACCCAAGAAACGTTCTTCAGAAGGTTATGAATGAGGCTGCTGAAATGGGCTACAGCTTTAACGTAGGTCCTGAATGTGAGTTTTTCCTCTTTAAGCTTGATGAAGACGGTAATCCGACAACTACAACAGGTGATGAGGGTGGTTACTTTGACCTTAACCCAATCGACCATGGCGAAAACTGCCGTCGTGATATCTGCCTTGCTCTTGAGGAAATGGGATATACAATTGAAGCATCTCACCATGAGGTTGCTGAGGGACAGCACGAAATCGATTTCAAGTTTGATGAGGTTATGACAAGTGCTGACCGTGTAATGACATTTAAGCACGTTGTTAAAACTTATGCTACAAAGCATGGCCTTCACGCAACATTTATGCCCAAGCCGATTTACGGTATTAACGGTTCAGGTATGCATACTAATATGTCGCTTATGACTAAAAATGCTGAGGGCAAAACAGTTAATGCATTCTATGATTCTGAAAGCGAAGACGGTCTCAGCGATGTTGCTCATTACTTTATCGGCGGACTTCTTAAGCATGTTAAAGGTATTGCCGCTTATTCAAACCCGACTGTAAATTCATATAAGAGACTTGTACCGGGTTATGAAGCTCCTACTTATATCGTTTGGTCAGCATCTAACCGTTCTTGTCTTGTTCGTATTCCTGCCGCAAGAGGTATGGGTACTCGTGTTGAACTTCGTTGTCCTGACCCAACCTGCAATCCTTATCTTGAAATGGCACTTTGCCTTGCAGCCGGTCTTGACGGAATTAAAAACAAAATTACTCCTGCTCCGGCAGTAGATTATAATGTATTTGACCTTTCAAATGAAGAACTTGAAGAAAAAGGTATTGATTGTCTTCCTGGCTCACTTGAAGAGGCTGTTAAGGCTTCAGAGGCTGACCCGTTTGTTAAGGAAACAGTAGGCGAACACGTATTCAATGCGTACACAGAAGGCAAGAAGGCTGAATGGGACGAATACAGAACAAAGGTTTCACAGTGGGAAATCGACAGATATATGGTTAATTATTAATTTTTACTTAACCCTCTCTTATGGCATTTATGCCATTTAGCCAAGCCGATATCATTTCGGTGTCGGTTTGGCTTATTTTTTCAGCACAATGGGGTGCGACAATGCAATTGCATTTGCCGCACCCCGTTTTTTTATTTCTTTTTGTCATTACACACTATATAATTTGAGGAGGAAGAATAAATGGATATAACATCTATTCTTGAAAAGGTCGACAGCGAAATGTTCGGCATCTGGTTTTTGATTGGTGCGGCTCTCGTTTTCTTTATGCAATGCGGTTTTGCTATGGTTGAAACGGGATTTACACGTGCAAAAAATGCGGGCAATATTATAATGAAAAATCTTATGGATTTTTGCATCGGTACTCCGATGTTTATATTGCTCGGTTTTGGTCTTATGATGGGTGAAGAGGTCTTAGGCGGCTTTTGCGGTATGCCAACCTTGGGCGTTTTCACAAATTATCAAAACTTTGATTGGTCAAACTTTGTATTTAACCTTGTGTTCTGCGCTACAGCGGCAACTATTGTTTCCGGTTCAATGGCAGAGCGTACAAAGTTTTCAAGCTATTGTATTTATTCGGCAGTAATTTCTGCTGTTGTTTATCCAATCGAGGCAGGTTGGATTTGGAATCCAAACGGTTGGCTTGCTAATCTTGGCTTCCATGATTTCGCCGGCTCTTGCGCTATTCATACGGTTGGCGGTATAACTGCATTTATCGGCGCAATTATGGTCGGTCCCCGTATCGGTAAATATGTTGAGGATAAAAAAACAGGTAAAAAGGTAGCAAAGGCAATTCCCGGTCACTCACTTACTCTCGGCGCACTCGGTGTATTTATCCTTTGGTTTGGATGGTACGGTTTCAACGGTGCAGCAGCAAAGAGCGGACCTCAGCTTGCTTCTATCTTTTTAACAACAACATGTGCACCTGCTATTGCAACTTGTGTAACTATGATTTTCACTTGGATTAAAAACGGTAAGCCGGACGTTTCAATGTCGCTTAATGCTTCACTTGCAGGTCTTGTTGCAGTAACAGCAGGATGTGATGTTGTCGATGCTCTCGGTTCTTGCCTTATCGGTGCGGTTTCCGGTATTCTCGTAGTTGTTGCTGTTGAATTTATTGATATTAAGCTTAAGGTCGACGACCCTGTAGGTGCCGTAGCAGTTCACTGTGTAAACGGTATGTGGGGCACAATTGCAGTAGGTCTTTTCGCAACAACTTCTGTTCCGGGCAACGATTCGTTTAAAGGCCTTTTCTACGGCGGCGGTTTCTCACTTCTCGGCAAGCAACTTTTAGGTCTTGTTTGTGTTGCAGCTTGGACAATTGTTACAATGACAATCGTATTCCTTATTATTAAGAAAACTAACGGATTGCGTGTATCTGAGGATGAAGAAATCAAGGGTCTTGACGCTACAGAACATAATCTTCCGTCAGCTTATGCAGACTTTATGCCGGCTATGGCATTTGCTACATCGTCATCAATTAAAGCTTCTGCCCCTAAGGCAAGTGTTCCGGCTTCGCCTCTTGCACCTGTTGAAAAGGCAGTTGAGGTTGAAACTTATACAACTAAAAAATCGCCTGAGCTTTCAAAGGTAGTTATGATATTTAATCCTGCCAAGTTTGAAGATGTCAAAACTGCTATGAATTCGATAGGTGTCACCGGAATGACCGTAACAAATGTAATGGGTTGCGGTACTCAAAAGGGCCATATCAGAAAATATCGTGGTATTGAAATTGAAGAAATGAATCTCAATCCAAAAATGAAGCTAGAAATGGTTGTTTCGGCAGTGCCTGTTGAAAAGGTTGTTGAAACTGCAAGAGATGTTCTTTATACAGGTAATATCGGTGACGGTAAAATCTTTATATATGATGTGGAGGACGCCGTAAAGGTTCGTACAGGCGAGCGTGGATATGACGCTTTGCAGGGCGAAGATGATGTTTAATACTTGTTTAATTTAATCTCTCACAAATATTTGTATTTGTTATTTTCTACCTAAGGAAAAGCAGGATTGCAATTGCAGTCCTGCTTTTTCTGCTGCATAAATATAATATGGTATTCATTAGAATACGCATAAGTATACAACAATGTTAACAAATACTGTGATATTATACATAAATAAAGCGAAAAATTGCTTTAATTTTGTAATTTGTATAATTGACTACAGTGCATTATTTATTGTAAAATTAATTAAACGGTGATATTTAATGAACATAATGTTCATAAATTTTATATTATCATTTCTATTTAACTTAAGGAGAGGATATTATGTTGAAAGAGGGAGAAATCAGGATTCCGTCAGGCTGTGCCATTGCCGCAATAATCGACAGAAAAGGCAATCGTATCAACGGTTCGGAAATTATTAAATCTATCGCTCTTATGCATGACAGGTCTAACGGTCTCGGCGGCGGCTTTGCGGCTTACGGCATTTACCCTGAACACAAAGACGAATACGCAATTCACGTTTTCTATGATTCTAACGAAGCAAAAAAACAATGTGAGGATTTTCTTTTTAGGCATTTCAATATTGATGTTGCTGAAAGAATACCTACCCGTCAGGTACCGAGTATTGAAAAAGGACCTGATATTTGGAGATATTTCGGCAAGGCTAACCGTGTTCGTATGAAGGATGCACGTCAGGATGAACTTGAATATGTTGCTCAGTGCGTAACCAAGGTTAACAACGCTATTGACGGCGCATATATTTTTTCAAGTGGTAAAAATATGGGCTGTTTTAAAGCGGTAGGATATCCTGAGGATGTCGGCGAGTTTTATATGCTTGACCAATACGAGGCGTATATTTGGACCGCTCACGGCAGATTTCCAACCAACACCCCCGGCTGGTGGGGCGGTGCTCATCCGTTTAATATTCTTGACTGGTCAATCGTTCATAACGGCGAAATTTCTTCTTATGACGCAAACCGCAGATATATCGAGCAGTTTGGCTATATTTGCACAATGCAGACAGATACCGAAGTTATCACTTATCTTTTTGACCACCTTTTGCGCCACCATAATCTTCCTATCGAGGTTGCCGCTGATGTTCTTACAGCGCCTGAATGGGAGGAGATAGATAAAATGGACGATGACAGAAAGGAATATTTCACAAATCTTCGTTCAATTTATAACGGCGCTCTCGTAAACGGTCCTTTTTCCGTAATTCTCGGTTCTAATAAAGGGCTTCTTGCTATTAATGATAGGCTTAAGCTTCGTTCGCTTACTGCGGCAACAAAGGGCAATAGGGCATATTTTGCTTCTGAGGAATCGGCTATCAGAATTATTTGCCCCGACCCTGAAAAGGTATGGTCTGTTTCAGGCGCCGAGCCTGTATTTATTCCGCTCGAAATTGATGATGAGGAGGTTGAGGACTGATGATTAATTATATTCCACGCAAATTTACTGTCATTCGTGATAAAGAATTATGTATTAACTGCGGCTGTTGTGTTCGTCAGTGCTCAAACGAATGCCACTATTTTGATGAGGACGGTAAAACCGTATTGGTTAATTCAAAAAATTGCGTTGCGTGTCATAGGTGTGTTGACCTTTGTCCTACAGGTGCGCTTCGCATAGAAAAATATGTTTGCGATTATCGTGATAATGCAAACTGGACTCCTACCTATCAGCAAGAAATTTGCCGTCAGGCAGATACAGGCTCTGTTCTTCTTTCGGCAATGGGTAATCCTAAGCCTTATCCAATTTATTGGGATAAAATCTTGCTTAATGCATCACAAGTAACCAACCCGTCTATCGACCCGCTTCGTGAGCCTATGGAAATTCGTACTATTTTAGGCCGTAAGCCTAATAAGCTTGAGGTTGAAAGAAAAGGTAAATCAATTACTAAAATGCCGCCTCAGGTTATGCTTGAAACACCTATAATTTTTTCTGCTATGAGTTTTGGCTCAATCTC
>UMAP01064627.1_pt1 | contig 12607 bp, 10 predicted proteins | sample 1963731 | NCBI WGS metagenome assembly UMAP01 (sample SAMEA4835918, study PRJEB28245) | human gut metagenome | biome: gut microbiome; material: fecal sample | place: Denmark | collected 2008 | reverse complement strand
TATCATATGTTATATTGAATATAAAAAAGGGGTGGATTATATGTGTAACAATGAAAACAATTCTTGTGAGAATTGCATTGCGGATATTCTAAAAGTTATCCTTATACTTCAGCAAAGTGTATGTCAAAATGACTGCTGCTTAGAGACTTGTGATAGAGGTTTCTTAGGTCAAAATAGTAGTTTCTGCTACAACACTAGACCAATAGTATTATATACTTGTGGTAATGGAAATACACCACTTGCTATGCCTATTAGCAAAGATCCAAGTATTACTACTACCAGTAATGTATTTAGACTAGAAAAATTGGATGGCTGCTGTGCTACTTGTAGAGTACTAGCACCTAATACTGACGAATCTAGTGTCTTTCCATATGAAGCTACTAACTCATTCTTTACTATTAATTTAGGATGCTGTTGTGTACTTAGATGTCTAGATGATACTTTTGTTGAATGTATATAATAAAAAGATTGAATAGAAATAATACTTCTATTCGTCTTTTTTGTTTCTTTTTGTTATACAATTGTATGCGTATATAAATCAAAACAATTATCAATAATATATTGACTATTTGTTATAACTATAGTACAATTATCTAGGTAACACCGATAAGGGATGTTTTCTCCATTTTCTTGATTACCTCAAGGGGAAGGAGTGATTCTATGATGAAAGAGCCTTTATTAATACCCATGGGGGTTTTGGAGGTTTAAGTAGTGGAACTAGTCTTAGCATTTGCTTTGGTTATTCTCATCATTATTATCTATATTGATAATATGATGCACAGAAAATAATAAAGGCACCCTTCATGATGTAAGGGTGCTTCATGTTTACATGGAGAGAACACCTTTTGCAACTAGGTGTTACCCATTTTTATTATGGATAAATTTCTCTTTCCATATTCATTATACTAAATTTTTATTAAAATATCAATACATTTATGAAAATCAATTTTAAAAGAATTCCTGCTACATATTTATGTGGTTTTTATTTTACAGATAATTGTAATTATGAAGATTATAAGCTTCATAATTCCTATGAAGACCTATGGCTTCATAGGTAAAAAGAATAAGACTTTTTAAGGCTTATTCTTCTCTTAAAGTAATATTTAATTCTTTATTAAGTACTTTTAATATTTTCTCTACTCTAGTATTAATTTGTTCAGTAGTCATTGTACCATTATTATTACCTAATTTTATTCTTAAAGTAATAGACTTCTTACCTTCAGGTATTTTATCACCATTATATTCTTCAATAAATGATACTTCTTTAACCATAGTACTAACTATGTCATTTATCTCTTTCCAAGTAATTGAAGAATCTACTAATAGGGATAAGTCTTTTTCTACTAATGGGAATTGAGGTAAATGATTAAACTTATTAGTTCTTGATTTAAATGGTACTAATTTTCCAAAGTCTAATTCAAAGATAGCTATATTGGTTCTCTTGATACCTGATTCATTCATTGTAGATACTGATACTAATGATAATGAACCTATTATTTCATTATTTAAACTAATATTTAAGTAAACTTCTTTATCAGACCATGATGGTTTTTCTAGTCTACTTAGAGTAAGTTCTTCCATATGATTATATCTAGATAGGTTTTCTACTACTCCTTTTAATTCAAAGAATATTTCTTTAGGATTCTTACCTACTATTGCTCCAGTTAATAATTTCTTATGGATTGGTAATACTTCTTCTTCAGTAGATTCATGGTACTTACCTTTAATAAATACTTCGGCCATTTCAAATACTCTAAATGTATCAAAATATCTTAAGTTTTTACTTATTACTTCTAACATACCAGGTACTAATGAACTTCTTAGTATTCCTAGTTCTGGTGAAGGTGGTGTTGCTAATCTAATTGAAGTACTTGTATCTATTTTAGCAGCTTTTATATATTTCTCATCTATCCAAGGATATGTAAATACTTCATTAAAGTTACATCTATAGGCTAGGTATTCTCTTAATCTTCTTTCTAATGTTACTTTAGGTTGATTTACTGAACTTGTGAAGTTTACTGGTAATGGTTTTGCTTCAAAGTATTCATAACCTATTAGTCTTGCTATATCTCCTAGTACATCATCTTTCATAGATACATCACCAGTACTTCGCCATGTTGGAACTACTACGTTAAATATATTATTCTTATATTCTACTTTATATCCTAGTCTTTCTAATGTGTCTTTTATTTCTTCTACTGTTAATACTTTACCTAATCTTATATCTAGGAATTCTTTAGATACTTCTACTACTTCGTTTTTAGTAGGATTAGGATAATTATCTCCATAGGCTATTATTTCACATTCGGGATATATTTCTTTAAATAATTGTAAGGCTAATGATAATCCTAAGTCTACTCTCTCGGTATCGATATTCTTTTCATAACGAATTGAGGCATCAGTCTTTTCATCAAATCTTTTACCTGTATTTCTTATTGTACTTGCGGTAAAGTCTGCTACTTCAAGGACTACTCCTGTTGTATCTGGTAAGATTGAATCTTTTCTACCACCTTTAATACCTGCTAATGCCATAGGCTCCTTGGTATCACATATTACTAGGTCGTCAGTAGTTAAATCTATACTGTTTTCGTCTAGTAATAATAGTTTTTCTCCCTTGTTAGCATTTCTTACGATTATTTTTTCTCCTGTTACATGAGTTCTATCAAAAGCATGTAATGGTTGACCTACTGCCATCATTACATAGTTTGTTATATCTACGATTGCATTTATTGGTCTCATACCACCATTTGTTATAGCTGTTTGCATCCATATTGGAGATGGTTTTACATAAACGTTATTTATTTCTACTGCTGAGTATCTAGGACATTTAGTGGTATCTTTTATTTCGATATTATATTTTTTTATATTTTTATCGGGTTTTATTATTTCTAATTCTTTTAATGGTACTTTGTATATTGCAGATAATTCTCTTGCTATTCCATAATGTCCCCATAAGTCTGGTCTATTGGTTAGAGACTTATTATCTATTTCTAATACGGTATCATTCATACCAATTATATCAGCGATATTATCTCCTGGTTTGCAATCTACTTCTGATAAATCAACGATTTCGCTTTCATCTTTAGGTGGAAAATAGTCTTCTAGATATACTTCTGTTGCTCCACATATCATTCCATATGATGATACTCCACGCATCTTGGTTTCTTTTATTTTTACTAAGTCGCCTTCGCCATGCCAATATACTTCTGCTCCTGGTTTTGAGATTACTACTTTTTCTCCTACATATAGGTTAGAACCACCACATACGATTTGGACAGGAGATTCTTCACCGATATTTACCATACATACTTTTAATTTATCAGCATCAGGATGCTTATTTACTTCTAATATTTCTCCTACTATGATATCATGGAACTTAAGGGAAGTATCTATTACATCTTCTACTTCTACTGTTCTCATGGTTAAATCATAAGATAATTGTTTATTTGTTATTTCTTTTGGTAAATCAACATATTTTTTTACCCAATTTAATGAAACTCTCATCTTTCTTACCTCCTACTTAAACTCTCTTAGGAATCTTAAATCCCCACTATGGAATAATCTTACATCATCTATACCATATCTCATCATTACTAATCTGTCTAATCCGATATTGATATAGAAACCAGTCCATACTTCTGGATCTAAGTTAGCACTTCTAAGGACATTTGGATGGATTACTCCTCCTGGCATTACTTCTATCCAGCCATTGTGGTTACATACTTTACAGCCTTTACCACCACATACTAGACATTCCATATCTATTTCATAACCTGGCTCAGTAAATGGGAAGAATCCTTCACGCATACGTACATTTACTTTTTGGCCAAATACTTTTTCTAATATTGTTTCGATCATTACTTTACCTGATGCAAATGATAAGTCTTTATCTACTATTAAAGCTTCATATTGGAAGAAAGCTCTTTCGTGTCTGGCATCAGTTGTTTCGTTTCTATATACTCTTCCTGGGTATACGAATCTAGCAGGAGCTCCATGTTCTAATAAGTATCTTACGGAACCTCCTGTTAAGTGTGGTCTTAAGCATAATCTTTCTTCAGCAGATTTATCTTCTGTTCCCTCTATCCAGTATGTATCCATTGATTGCCTAGCGGGATGATCTTTAGGGAAGTTTAGATTATCAAAAGCAAACTTTTCACTACTGATATCATTCTCACTATATACTTCAAATCCTAAGGATAAAAAGGCGTCATTTAAATCATAACACATTTGGGTTATTGGATGTAAGGCTCCAGTACTATTTATTTCTTTACCTGGTAATGTTACATCTATTTCTTCATCTGTAACTCTAGCGTTATCTACTAAGTCTTTATCTTTTTCATTTAGTTTTTCATCAAAGTAATTTTTTATTTCATTAGCTTTCATACCTACTTGTTTTTTGGTTTCGACATCTAATGAACCTAGAGTTTTTAACACTTCGGTAAGTGGACTCTTCTTACCTAATAATTCTCTTCTTATTTCTTCTAATTCTTTACTAGATTTAGCACTATTTATTTTTTCTAAACCTTGTTTTTTTATTTCTTCTAATCTTTCTAACATAATTTCCTCCTTATACATTATCAAGAAGCATTATTACTTCTTCTTTACTATATTTTTTTTCATAATCTTTTATTTTCTTTATATATTCATTATGACTTATGGTTAAGTCTTCTAATGAATCATATACTATTTTATCTATATTCTTTACTCCGTACTTTATTAAATATTTTATATTTAAATCGGTATCTATATAGTTATCTTCAACTAGAGAAAGAATATAATTACTTTTATTTTTTTGTATCTTCTTATAAGTATCATTAGATACATATCTTAATAAATATTCTATATTATAGTTCATATTCACCTCTTTTTTATAATTAAAAAAGATGATACCTAAAAGGACGAATATTATTATCCGCGGTACCACCTTTCTTTATAACTATTGTTATACTACTTGGAATCTTTAACCAGATTAACGGTTAAGACTAAAGGGTGAATTCGTATTAGATATTTTATCAGGCTTCCATCATCCCCGACTCTCTATTAAACTTCTCTAATATTACTGTTTCCTTATCATTGTCTTATTTTCTTTTTATACATCTAAATAATCTTTTTACTTCTGTAGTTTGATTTGTTAGAATATCTTCTTTTTTATTACCTTCACTTATATAGTTAAATCCATATCTATTTATATATTCTATTACTGCTAGTCTTAGGAGTGAACTCTTGTTTTCACTATCTATAAGTTGCATAATATAATATGGTTCTATCATAGATAATTTGCTTATAAATTGTTGTCTTTGTTCATTATTCATAAATAGACACATATTATCTATGTTAATCTTTCCCATAAATATGTCATCTAGGACACTATTTAGTTTACTTTGTTTATATTCAAAACGATATTTGGGATTATTTGGTAATTCTTTAGATAGGATATCTACTGCTTCTGGTGTTAGATTGTCTGAAGCACAAGTATAAAAACTACTTATATTATCTAATCTATATATATCTCTAGATTCTTTCCTTGTGATTAATTGTTTAGCTAGAATAGGATTATATTTAGATACTTCAGAGAATTCTATTTCTCTAGGATACATCATACATACAGCCTGAGTTATCTTTTCATCCTCTCTAATATACTTGAATTCATTTTTTAAAATACTTCCTTTTCTTGGAAAGTTATTATATTCTATGCATAAGGCTTCAATTGCTTTAGCATATAGATATAGTTTAATGTCTGCTCCCATATCTTGCATTTTGTATAGTTCATCCATTGATGGCATAAATACTTCTTTCATAACTAATTCCCCCTTTTAAATATAATTATATAGTCATTAAGTCTTTTTCTTTTTCTTTTAATTTTTCATCAACTATTTTATTATATTCATTTATTAATTCTTGTACTCTTTCATTACCTCTTTTTTCTTCATCTTCGGGTAATTCTAGATTACTTAATGCTTTATTAGCATCTTGTCTTATATTTCTTAAAGCTATTTTTGCTTCTTCTGCTAAAGCTTTAACTTGTTTTACTAAGTCTTTTCTTCTATCTTCAGTAAGTGGTGGTATTACGATAAATACTACTTCACCATTGTTATTAGGAGTTACTCCTAAGTTTGCTTCAAAGATTGCTTTTTCTATTGCTCCTAAGCATGATCTATCAAATGGTTTAATTGATAGTTGTCTTGCTTCAGGAACGGATATATTTGCTAAACTTTTTAATGGAGTTGGTGTTCCATAATACTCTACCATCACACCATCTAACATATTAGGATTTGCTCTTCCTGCTCTTACATTAGTAAACTTATTTTCTAATGATTCTATTGTTAACATCATCTTTTCTTCTGTATTTAATATTGGTTCTTCCATAATTTCTCCTTTTTATATATGCTATTTTATCATACTTTATATAATTATTCAAGCATTTTTGGTTTTTATTTGCAAGTAAAGCTTGTAATCTTTACTTGTCATTTATAGCCTAGGGTCTATAAATGATGCATCAATATGCTTATTATATATAAGTTATTAATTTTTTATTAAAAAGACCTATTTTACATTTTGGAACGATTTCATTTTACATTTAGGCAAAAAATAAGATAATCTATAAAGACTATCTTATTACAATATTAACTATTCTATTTGGTACACAGATTACTTTAACTATTTCTTTTCCTTCAAGCCATTTTTTAATTACTTCACTATTCATAGCAAGTTCTTCTAATTCTTCTTTAGATGAATCTTTCTTTATTCTAATAGTATCTCTTACTTTACCATTTACTTGAACTGCTATATCTATTTCATTATCAATAGTTTTTTCTTCATCATATGTAGGCCATGCTCTATCACAAATTGGAGTATATCCTAAACTTTCATTTAATTCTTCAGTTATATGAGGAGCAATTGGATTTAATAAGTCTAATAATACTCTATAATCACCTTTAGTAATTGTTTCTTTTTCATCATAAGCATTTACTAAAATCATAAGTGTAGAAACTGCTGTATTATAAGCCATATGAGTTAAATCATAGCCTACTTTTTTAATACTCTTATTTATTATTACTTCTAAATCTTTAGAGTATTCTTCTTCAGTAGTTACTTTATCTTTTAATCTAATTACTCTATCAATAAATCTCTTACATCCTTTTAATGAGTCTGTACTCCATGGGGCATCTTGTTCATAATCACCCATAAACATTTCATATACTCTTAGAGTATCTGCTCCATAGTCATTAACGATATCATCAGGATTGATAACATTACCTTTACTCTTACTCATCTTTTCATTGTTATCACCAAGTACCATACCATGACTAACTCTCGTCCAAATCATTTCTTTTTTAGGTACTAAACCAAAGTTATATAACATTTGTACCCAGAATCTAGCATATAGTAAGTGTCTGGCTGTATGTTCCATACCACCATTATACCAGTCTACTCTATTCCAGTATTTCATAGCATCCATGCTAGCAAATTCTTTATCATTATGTGGATCCATAAATCTTAAGAAATACCAAGATGATCCAGCCCAGTTAGGCATAGTATCTGTTTCTCTTTTAGCAGGTCCACCACATTTAGGACAGGTAGTATTAACAAAACTATCTATCTTAGCAAGTGGTGATTCACCTGTGTCAGTTGGTTCATATTCAGCAATATCTGGAAGTAATAATGGTAAATCTTTTTCATCCATTGGCTCCCAACCACATTTATCACAATAAATCATTGGTATTGGTTCACCCCAGAATCTTTGTCTAGAGAAAATCCAATCTCTCATCTTATAATTATTAACTCTTCTAGCTATTCCTTCTTTTTCTAATTTATTAGTAATTGCTTCTTTAGCCTCTTCAACTGTCATTCCAGTAAACTCTTCTGAATTTACTAGTTTACAACCTTTACCTAAATAATCATGCTTTTCAAAAGCTTTAACACTAGTATCTCCTCCTGATATTACTTCAACCATCTCTAGATTATGCTCTTTTGCATATTCAAAATCTCTTTGGTCATGAGATGGTACTGCCATAACTGCTCCGGTTCCATAATCTCCTAGTACGAAGTCTCCTAAGAAAATAGGCACTTCTTTACCATTAATTGGATTAATGGCTTTAATACCTTTTATTTCAACACCAGTCTTACCTTTATTAAGTTCAGTACGATCCATACTAGATTTCTTTGATGTTTCTAAAATATAGGCATTTACTTCTTCTTTGTTTTCTACTCTAGGCATTAATTCTTTAATTAATTTACCATCTGGAGCTATTACAAAGAATGTTATACCATATACTGTTTCAATACATGTTGTAAATACTGAGAAAGAGCCTCCTCCTACAATATTAACATCAAGTTCAACACCAGTAGATTTACCTATCCAATTTATTTGGCCTAATTTTACTCTTTCTTTGAAATTAGTATCATCAAGTCCGGTAAGTAAATCTTCAGCATATTCACTCATTTTAAGCATCCATTGTGATTTTTCTTTTTGGACTACGGCTTCACCACATCTTTCACAAACACCACCGGCAGCATCTTCATTAGATAATACTGTCTTACAATTTGGGCACCAGTTTACTGGTACTGTTGCTTTATAAGCCATTCCATGTTTATAAAATTGCAAGAATTGCCACTGTGTCCATTTATAGTATTCTGGATCAGTAGTAGAAAATTCTCTACTCCAATCAAATGAAAAGCCTAATTTTTTCATTTGTCCTTTAAATGTTTTAATATTTTCTTTTACAGCATCTTTAGGATGAATATGATTCTTGATAGCATATTGTTCTGCTGGTGCACCAAAAGCATCCCATCCCATTGGATATAATACATTATATCCTTCTCTTCTTTTCATTCTAGCAAGTGCATCTTGAGCAGTATAACTTCTTACATGTCCAACATGAAGTCCGCTGCCAGATGGATAAGGAAACTCTACTAATATATAGTAAGGCTTTTTATCACTACCTGTAACTGCTTTAAAGCTTTCGTTATTATCCCAATATTCTTGCCATTTTTTTTCTATTTTTTTAAAATTATACATTCTATTACCTCTCTTCGTGTTTTTTGTTTTTTTGATAGTATCTTCCAAGCACTCCATAACATATTATAATAAGTAATGCTATTATAACTATACCACATAGTAATTGCCAAAACCATTTATTTAATAATTTTGATACTATCATATAAGTCGTTACTATTATAAAAGTATTTATAAAACCTGATATATACATAAATCTTTTATAATTAACATCTTTATTACTCAGTTTATATAAACTCAGTATATAATAATATTCTACTGGTACTTTATTCTTATTATACTTAGTTTTCTTTCTAATAAATATGAGGTAATAGAGAAGAAAAACCAAAGCATAACAAATTATGTATTCTAATAATATTTTTAATATTTGCATCATCTTATTACCTCCATATATCTGTGTATTATACTATATTTTTTGAATGTATTCAAGTAAATTAATAAATATTTTTATATATTTACTATCTAATCCTTTTCTTTTTAATTTTCTAATTGCTATTCTCTTTTTACGAACATCAATATCACTAAATAATACTTTATCTATTTGTTCTTTTAACTTAGTAGTTATATTTATATCATATAATATTTTTTTTATTTCTTCATTTACTAAACTAACTGAACTAACTAATGAATCTTTACCCTTAATATTTATTTCTAGATTTCTACCTATTAATAAATCTTTTGCTTCTACTATAAAGTCATCTTTATCATAATAGTAATTATATTTAATGTTTTTATCATTTATTGTTACTTCAGTAATGTTTTTTATATTTTTAAATCTTATTAGATAACTTCTAGCGCTTACTAGGTTACGACCATTTTCTTTATGAATTTTAAAAGTATAATTATCTTCTTCATAATGATAGTTAAACTTAGTTATCATATATAGTCCATTTTTATAATTATTACTAAAGCCATCATCTTCATATAGTGAATACTCTCCATCACTAAGTGGATATACAAGTACTTCTAAAGTAGTAGGTATTTCTTCTTTAATATTTATACTTTGAGGAATAATGGCTCCTGCTTTAACAAAAACTGGATAATCTTCATCACGATAGAAGTTATTATAACTTTTATTGCCAATAAATTTTTTACCTTGTAAGAAATCAAACCAAATTCCATTTGGTATGAATACTTTTTTCATAACTCTATTTATAATAGTGTTCTTTTTTTCAGTAATTGGAGCTACAAAGAAATCTCTACCAAAAAAGTATTGATTTTTATATGTTGGTTCATCTATTATTTTTGGATAATCATAATAGAATGGTTTTACTATACCATGACCGGTAATATGATAATTATAGCTTTCACTATATAAATATGGTATTAATTTATATCTTAAATTCATATAATATTCAATATTTTTTTCAATAGTAGGGTTCCATTTCCATGGCTCTCTTTTATAATATTTACCACCTTCACTAGCTAATAGAAAGATTGGTGAAAAGCAAGCAAACTGCATATATCTTAAATATAATTCATCTTCTTCAATACCGCCTTTATAACCTCCTATTGGATGTGCTATATAAGATACTCCTATATTATATCCTTGAAGATTATATCTAGGAAGTAAATTTAAAGTAGTCCAGTTAACTAGTGTTTTACCACTCCATATAATTGGATATCTATGAGGTGCAATACCACTATTACGAGTAAGTATTAAGCCTCTTTGATTACTAATTACTTTTTTACCATAATGATAATGATCTAACTTCCACAAGTTTATTCTATCTAAGGGGTTATTATAATCTATACTAAAGATATTTACACCCATACTTTCTAAATTATTAATAAATAAATTAAAGTATAATCCTATTTTATCATTACTAAAAGGAATAAAACTAAATTTATTAGCCTTAATATAATTGCTAATCAATTGATAGTCATTACTACCTTCTTTTATTTCATATTTAGGATTAATAGTTACTCCTAGTTTGATATTATTACTATTTAAATAATTACTTATATTCTTTAAATTAATACTTGGCGTATAACCATTATTTTGATCATGCCAGTAGTCTCCTAGTAAGAAGATTGATATTGGTATATTATCATGATTAAACCTATCTACTAACTCTTTTATTTCTTCTTCTTTATAATTATTATTCTTATACCACCATGCTCCAAGAGCATATCTAGGTATCATGCTAGGATAACCAGTTAAAGTAAAATAATCATTTAAACATCCTTCAAAATCATTATCATACATAAATAAATATAAGTCTTTAATATCTTTATCTCTTTCTATAAACATATCAGTTTCATCTAATACTAAGGACCTACTGTCATCTAAAAGACAAAAACCATCTAAAGAATATAAACCCTTATCTAAGACAATTTTATCTTTAACACTATCAATAGAATAATTAATACCTCTTAAGTTTCTTACTTCTGGGTTATTAATCTGCCATTCCTTCTTAGTACCATTAATGACAGCCTTAATATTACTAGATAATATTCCTGATTTAATAGGACTATCTTTAACATAAGTTAAAGTAAATACACCAGTATTTATCTCTATCATAGAATCACTTTCAGTAATAAAGTAATCTATCTTAGGAAAACTTCTGTTAATTATGAGAGAAGTAGGTCTATCTTCGAATAAACCCTTCTCACTATATTCAATTCTAACAAGTCTATGAGATAAAACAGTAATTCTAAACTTCTTACCTACTATATAAGCATCTTTATTACTAATTAACTTACTTTTATCTTCAACATAATAATTAGTTATATTCTTCATTGCTATTTCACCTCTTTATTCTTATTTTATTAATATTCTATTTTATATGGACTAGAGCTTGTCCCTGTACTGCTAATACTAAAAAGCTTATTCCAAGTATCATATACATTTTACTTTTATCTTTTATTTTTTTCATATGCATTCCTCACTATCATACTAAAATAATGATATTCTTATATCTATGTCAATAAACTTTAACTTTAGTACTACTATAAGGCGCAGTATCTATTAATTTCGTTGATACTTTCATATCTTGCTGTAACAGATATGAAAGTATTTGCTGTAGACATATAATTTTCTTCATTACTATTTTTCTTTTTTATTCTTAGGTTTTTTATTAAAATTTTAAGTTATCATTTTTTATATTTGATTTGTTCACCTTTCGGCGAATTCGATTTTTTTTCATGAAGACTTCGCTATCGCTCAGCCTGGCCCCCAGCGGATCGACGCCCGCATAGAGACCTTTTTTTGATAAGTTCCCGCTAGCGAAGAAGAAATATTAATCTGCTCATTTTACACGGACAATTGATATGGACTTGAACTTGAACATGTTCCCGTCTTGATACTTAGTTCAGATGTCAGAAAAAGGACTGGCGTGACCCCATTCGCACGAAAGGCAGCGCTGCCGGTGTCGACGTGGTCCAACGAATACACACCCCACGCATGGTACGTACTAGCAGAAAGCGGGGTACTGGTTATTATGGAAGTTACCCTATATTAAACACACAAAGTGTTAATACCATTTTTTCAATTTTTAATTTTCCGCCTTTTGGCGGATACCAATTACACCGTCTCTTCATTACCACTCTTGACTGAAAGAACTTTCTACCGCTTTTACTTAGTATTTA